>JABLTL010100651.1_pt1 | contig 38120 bp, 18 predicted proteins | sample 7160151 | NCBI WGS metagenome assembly JABLTL01 (sample SAMN14651223, study PRJNA627086) | human gut metagenome | isolation source: feces | host: Homo sapiens
AGATAAAACACTTGGCGGATGGTGTCCGCACCTATGTGGTATCTCGTTTTGATGATGTAGAGCTTCTTAGTGTTGCCACGCTCGGCAAACCTTAGGCTCTTAAACATTTTCAACGACTTGGCGTTGGTCTGCATCTTCTGCAATACAGAGTCGCTAACCACGAAAGTGGAGTCTACATTCGAGAAATACTCCGTGTCGTAGTCTTGGGTGTTGAGATTTTCCTCAAGAAAATCATTCACCACAGCCTTAGCCTGTCGGTTGTTACCGCACGAGGCTATCATGCCGAAGCCAACAACCACGCATAGCGATGTTAGCGCTCTCTTTATATTGTAGTGGCTGCGCATATTATTTTGCAGGCACATTTTTCATGATGTCGAGCAAATGATCCCAAACCATCTGGACTGTTGGTATGTGGAGCTTCTCGTCAGGAGTATGCACAAAGCGGAGGGTAGGACCAAACGATACCATATCCATGTTAGGGTAGCGCTCTGAGAACAAACCGCACTCCAAGCCAGCGTGGATGCCACGCACGATAGGCTCTTTGCCAAACACCTTAACGTATGAGTCAACAGCCAACTTGGTCAGCTTGCTGTCTGCCTTCATCTTCCATGCTGGGTAGCCATCGTTTTGCTCAACCTCAGCACCAGCCAACTGGAATACAGCCTGGATGGTGTTGCACTCGTTGTCCAAGTTGCTCATCACGTTAGAGCGCTGCGAAGCCAACACCTCAATCTCGTTCTCCTCGGTCTTCACTACGGCGATGTTGCTCGAAGTTTCAACCATAGTCTCCAAAGCCTTATCCTGGCACATAGAATATACGCCATTGTCAACAGCCTGCAAAGCTCTGATAATGCGTACGCTGCACTCCTTCTCTATCACAGGCTGCGCCTCTGTGCTCTGCATGTAGAACTTCATTTCTACGTCCGAAACGTGGAACTCGTCTTCAACATTTGCTGCAAACACATTCCATGCTGCTCTGACATTCTCTTTCTCGGCAGCAGGAATAGCAAATACCACCTTGCCATCGCGAGGAATAGCGTTGTGCAACTTGCCTGAGTTGAATGATACCAAACGAAGATCCATCTTCTCCTGAGTCATATACAAGAAACGAGACAATATCTTGATAGCGTTGGCACGCTTCTTGTCGATATCGTCGCCAGAGTGTCCACCCTTCAATCCCTTGATAGAAATCTCCAAGAAGAACATACCCTCAGGAGCAGCCTCGCGCTTAAAGGTAAACTTAGCCGAAGTGCTGCGACCGCCAGCACACGAAACGAAAATCTGACCCTCGTCCTCAGAGTCGAGGTTGATAAGCATGTTGCCAGTCATAAAGCCTGCCTTCATGCCCAAAGCACCTGTAAGCTGTGTTTCCTCGTCGCGGGTAAACACACACTCAATAGGACCGTGCTCAATATCGTTGCTGTCGAGGATAGCCAATTCTATTGCACAGCCAATACCGTCGTCAGCACCAAGGGTAGTGCCCTTAGCAGTCAACCATTCGCCATCCACGTATGTCTGAATAGCATCCTTGTCGAAGTCGAAGTCTACGTCTACCAACTTGTCGCACACCATATCCATGTGGCTCTGCAAGATAACAGTCTCCTTGTTCTCATATCCAGGAGTTGCAGGCTTGCGGATAATCACGTTGCCTGTTTCGTCAACGTTGGTCTCCAAGCCGTGGCTCTCGCCAAACGCCTTAAGATATTCTATCATCTTTTCCTCATGCTTAGATGGACGAGGAATCTCGTTGATTTTAGCAAAATGCTCAAATACAAGAGCTGGTTTCAATTCACAATTGTTCATTTGTTTAATATTTTTAATTAATTCCTATTACTCTTAACCTTTTAATTTACTTAAAGTATGGGGTGGGGAGTGGTAGACTACACTAAAACATCCTAAATAAATGCCTTAATCTTTTGTTATTCCACTCTTTTGCACTACCTTTGCAGCCACAAAGTTAATAAAAATGATAGAAACTCTTCTCATTACCGTGTTAATAATTGCTATTTGCATCACTTTATTGTGTGTGAAAGTGATTTTTAAGAAAAACGGCAAGTTCTCCTCACAGCATATTCATGACTCTAAAGCCATGAAAGACAGAGGCATTCATTGCGTTATGGACCAAGACCGTGAGGCTCGCAAACGTGGAGGAGCATATTAACGAATTAGACCACAAAGAAGTTAAACCAATTGTAAACTGATAAACCAATATTATAATGAACAAGAAAACAATTTTGCGTACCGTTGCTTTGGCTTTCGTTGCCACAATGGGTATGACATCATGCGACAAGAGCAATCCTCAGATGGATCAGAAGGCTAACGCTTCAGCTAAGGCCGCTGCTGGCGATATGAAGATTGCTTACGTAGAGGTAGACTCTATCATGAGTCAGTATAAATTCTGCAAAGAGTATAGTCTCATCCTCCAGAAGAAGGGTCAGAACATTCAGAACACTCTTGCTCAGAAGCAGCAGGCTTTGCAGGCTGCAGCTGCCAACTTCCAGCAGAAGGTGCAGCAGAATGCTTACACTCGTGAGCAGGCTGAGGGCGTAAACGCAAGCTTGCAGAAGCAGAATAACGACCTTCAGATATTGAACCAGCGTTTGAGCGCTGAATTCCAAAACGAGACCGACCAGTTCAACAAGGCTCTTCGTGATAGCATCCAGCATTATCTCGCTTCTTACAACAAAGACAAGAAGTATAGCATCATCTTCAGCAAGCAGGGCGACAACCTCCTCTATGCTGACAAGGCTTACGATATCACCAACGAAATCATTGCTGGACTAAACAAGGCTTACAAGGGTAAGGCTACAGACAAAAAGGACGAGAAAAAGAAGTAATTCTTTCTATTCTTGATCTTCACACACTATAATATAATAAGGTGTATCATTCCAACCTGCGTTGAATGATGCACCTTATTTTTTTGAGTTTCTGCTGAGGGTTAATGAAGGCACAAAAGAGATTTTATGGTATTTTTATTTAATTACCTGATAATGTGTTTTTATAGTAAGCTATCTATGCTTGCAAACATTATCAATGTTTGTCGCGCATTTTCTTAATGAGATCAAGAGAAATCTATATTATTACTAAATTTGATAATTATTAGGAGTGTTGATTTAGTAAATTGCTTTCAGTCAGTTTCTTAAGTGACTTTATGTGTTAACGAAGTTATGCTTCGGGCAATCTATGCTTTCTATCAAATTTATCTTTGCTTTCTATCAAATGTGTTTTTGCTTACTATCAAATGTATATTTGTTTGCTAACAAATCTCTTCGTTTTTGATTTCCTATGTTGCCCTTTTTATCGTACTATGCATTTGCAGTTTTGTTTGCCGCTAATATATCTACCTCTTTGATGAATCTGCGCCAGAATAGATAGCCGGCAATGGTTAGTCCCACAGGGAATGCAAGCCAGATGCCTATGATGTCTAAGCCACATGGGAAACCTAAGGTGTAGCCCATAGGTAGCGATATCACGAAGTAGGCTATGAAAGCGTATGTAACCATTGGTTTTACGCAGGCTATGCCACGCAAGGCATTAGCAAAAGAATATTGCAAGCCGTCGCCAAACTGGTAAACCATCAGCAGTATTATCAATACCGAAACATATTGCTGAACCTCTACGTTGTCGGTAAACAAACCTCCCATTTGATGGCGGAATAGTACTACAGGTATGCCAAGCAATAGCGATAGCATAATATTTATTCGCCAACCGTCGTAGGCGTTTCTCTTTACCGCTGCATAGTCTTTCTGACCCACGAAGTGGCTTATGCGAATGGCTATTGCTGCAGCCATTCCCGACAATACGAGGTAGAACAACTGCGAGATGGTAATCATTATTTGGTGGGCAGCCAAAGGAATGGTGCCGAGCCAGCCTACCATCACACAGCTTAGGGTAAAAGCAGCCGATTCCATCGCCAACTGCAATGCCACAGGCCATCCAAGGCGGTTCATCTCCTTGAAGTCGTCTTTGGTGATGTTACTCTTAATGATGTCGCGACCATATTGTTTGAACTCTTTCTTGAAAAGAATCACACCAACCATTATCAGCGCCATAAGAATGCGGCTACCTGTGGTAGAAATACCTGCACCGGCCAAGCCTAACTCAGGGAATGGACCAACGCCATATATCAGCAGCCAGTTGCCGAATATGTTTACCACATTACCAAATATCATCACCCACATAGCCACCTTGGTATAAGCGATACCATCCAAGAATTGCTTCGCAGTATTGAATACACCGACAAACAATATAGAAACAAGGTTGATGATGAAATAAGGTCGTATAAGGCTCAGCAACTCCTCAGGCTGACCGATATTACCAAGATTGAAATAAAGTATCACCATTGCCAAAGTGAATATCAATCCCACGATGATGTTGGCAAAGAGCGAGTTGCGCACCTTGCCACCTATCTCGTAGGTCTTTTCCATACCATACAAACGGCCTATGATAGGAGTGAGCCCGTAAGAGAAGCCCATATAAGAGACCAATACAAGGGTGAAAATATTGTTCACCAATCCTGCTGCTGCCAACTCCTCTGTGCTATGATGACCTATCATGAGAGTATCGGCGAAACCAAGGACGATGGTTCCGAGCTGTCCGATAATGATGGGAATACCTATGCTAAGAAGTTCGCGGTAGTAGTGTTGTTTTTGTGCTGAATTCAATCTATTTCTCATTATTACTCTTTATTACTGCTTTTGAGGGTGCAAAGGTACGAAAAAAAACACGACGTAATGATAGATATATACAAAATATAAGGATGTATCATGAGCTTAGTCTTGATACATCCTTATATTATATAGTGTATTTAAGAATGGATTTAATATCCTATTTTACCATTCCAATGCATGAAGAGGTTTTGCATCTGTGTTAAGTCTGTAGCAACTCCACTTGGGTTATCGCCATTGCGTGCTGCAATCTTGTTAGCAAGATATTCTGGCGAATTGCGACGGAGGGCAACACGAAGCAAATCATAATAGCGTGTACCTTCGAAAGCACATTCCAAAGCTCCCTCGTCAACTATCATGTCTTCAACCTTTTCCATTTGCCATTGTTTCAGCTCGTCGCCAGACAACGACTCGTTGTTTGGCATCTGATAGTTTTGGTTGTAGCAAGCCCAACCAGAACCACGAGAGTGGATACCGATGGTGTTGTAGTTGGCATCCATATTGTCGATATCAAACACGATATAGCCAGAATTGCTGGTAGAAGGGAAGTTGAATTGTGCAACGTAAGCCTTCTCGGCTTCTGAGGTGCAATAAGGAAGCACGTATTCTGATATCACATCGTTGTTTACACCGCGAGCCAATATCTGGTATGCGAAGTGTGGATATCCTGCACGGTTCAGAGCTTCTGCCATTCTTAGGTAAACCATAGTACGGCGATAGATATGCACGTTGCGAGTAGCAAACTTATGGATTGTCTGTATATTCGATGTGGTGCCGTTAGATGTGTAGCTGAAATTATTCCATACTGCTTGCAAACGGAGGTCGCCCGAACGATTGTTGCTCAATCCTACAGGAGCATAGATGATATCGTGGCTACGGTCAGAGCTAATGATATTGTTGCTCTGTGATGCAGAAAGATTCTGCAATGATGTAGATGGTACTACGCTTGCCTGATATCCATTGGCAGAGGTAGAGTTGTAGATATTGCGAAGCTGCGAGTAGTTGCCCTGTGAAGGGAGCGAGTCGCCAGGAATCATTGTGATAAGGTCGCGATCGTTGCGCCATGTCTCGTCTATGAAAGCGCTGGAGTATCCTCCTGTGAATGCAATATTTGTCCACGAGCTATTCATCCAGCTAACTCTTTGGTCCTTCATAGGATAGTAAGAGTTGCTACCGTTAGCAGTATTGATATAGCGATAGTATTCCAATGCTGCCTCCTCGTAGTGTTCTGCCCAAATGTTTAATTCTCCAAGCAAAAGGTGGATAGGGAAGTATAGGAATCGAGAGTCTACAGTTCCGATGGTTCCAAGTCCTGGACGATCTACATCAGCCAAAGGCTTGATGTCGTTGATAAAGTAGTCGCATATCTCCTTAATGTCCTTAACAGGATATTGTGCATCAGCTTCATCCTTGGTCAGGATAGGAGTTGTTACGAGCGACACCTTTCCATAGTTGATAGCGAGCTGAAGATAAGTCCATGCTCTAAACGCCTTTATGGCTGCATATTCGCGTTTGAAGAGGCTGTTGCCACGGTTGTCTTTAACCGTGGTATCAGCCTTAGCGATATAGAAGTTGCAGTTGTTGATAATAGCGTAATAATCTTTAGGATTATTGTATTTGTTATCATCACCGATATTGAAGTTAGCGATGTTGCGCAAGTCGGCATCTGCAGCGTCGGTTACACTCACCAAGTCGCCACGTAGCTCGCCCAATAAGATGGTGCGGTCTGCAATAGTTTGCATCTTCTGCATAACTCCCGTTAGACCATATATTGAGTCGCCAGCCTCATTGAAGTGTTTCTTGTCGGTGAAAGAAACATGAGTAGAGTCTTGCTCAAGCATATCGCTGCATGATGATGCTGCCAATGTGAACAATGTTGCGCAAATAAATATTATCTTTTTCATATTGATATGCTGTATTTAGAGTTTTATCTTCATTCCAACTACTACAGATGGTGACTGACCTAAGAGTCCGAGGTCTACACCCTGACCAATTACTGCCGAAGAGCCTGCAAATTCAGGGTCAGAGCCAAGATACTTGCTGAATGTTACGAGGTTGTTGCCCTGTAGCCAGAACTCTAATCCCTGAAGGAAGCTTGAGTTGAGAGGCAAGTCGTAGCTTAGAGTAAGGCTCTTAAGGCGTAGGAACGAACCATCTTCGATCCATCTGTCGCTAAAGCGAGAGTTGCCCATAGGGTCTTGGAATGTAGGCTTTGGTACAGAGGTGTGCTGTCCTTCAGCTTGCCAGCGTGCCAGCATGTTGGTTGTCTGGTTAAGGAAGCGGCTTCCACCTTCAAGCTGTGAGCGCATGTAGTTGTATACATCGTTGCCAAGCACATAGTTGAAGTTGGCATCGAGACGCAGACGCTTGTAAGCCAACGAGAAGAAGATGTTGCCATAGAGGTCTGGGTTAGGGTCTCCAATAACCACACGATCTTTCTCGTCGATGCAGTGGTCGTTATTGCTGTCAACGAACTTCATATCGCCTGCCTTGAAGTAGTTTTTGGTGATACCGTTGCTACCCAATATGTAGAGACCAGCAGCCTGTGCTTCCTCTGTAGTAGCAAATACGCCCTCTGTCTTATAACCATAGAATAGGTTGGCAGCATCGCCTACTTGCGAACGGATGGTTGCACCATAGTATGAGTTGTCGGTAAACTTCTTACCGTCAGGAAGCTCTGTAATCTTGTTCTTATAGTGTCCTGCGCTGGCTCCAATCTCCATGTGCCAATCCTTAAGGTCAAGCACTCTGATAGAAGCCGAAGCATCGAAACCTTGATTCTCGAGCTTACCACCGTTCGACCAGTTGTTGTCAAGACCTGAGAGATAACCAAGGCTCTGCATAGCGAGCAAGTCGGATGTGGTGCTCTTGAAATAGCGGAAACCAAGAGACAGGCGATTGTTGAAGAGTCGTGAATCAAAACCTACGTTCATTCTTCGTGTTGTTTCCCACTTGATATGGGTGTTGCCTATGCTTTGGATAGACAGAGCTGAGACACCATTGATATAGAGTTTTGAAGTCATGTAGCTACGTGCTGCATAGTAGTCCATATCGTCGTTGCCGCTGATGTCATAACCTGCAGTAAGCTTGAAGTAGTTCATCCAAGGCATTGCGTCGGCAGCCCATTTCTCGTTGGTCATTACCCATGAAGCCTGTACAGAAGGGAATAATCCCCATGCCACACCGCAAAGTTTCAAACCATTGTCTGCATTCTTGCCAAAGCGTGAGCTACTTTCTGCCGAAAGGTTTGCTTGGAGGAAGTAGCGACCAAGGAAGTTGTAGTTGGCTTGTGCATACCATGTGATGTTTGTCCAGTTATCGTCGCGACCAGTAGAACCAGCGTTCAAGAGGTTGGTGCCCATGAAAGGAGTCTTGTCAGAGCCTGTGTTGTAGCCAACTTGGTTGCTCAATGTGTATGATTCCCAGTTTACGCGCACACCACCAAAAACATCTAATGCATGAGCATTCCAACGATGATTCCAGTTGATACGTGTGTCTGACATCACAGAGTTCTGCTTTGAGAACAGCGAACGAACCTCGTTTTCGCGGAAGTCGTTAATGGCACTTACGAAATAGTCAGGCACACCATTTATAGGAATATAATACTTCTCGTTGGTGTTTACAAGATTATAGCTGAAGTGCTCGCTCAATGTGAGGTTAGGAATAATAGTCCATGTTGGAGTAACCGTAAGGTTGAGCATTGAGTTCTCGAAGTGGTTCTTATTCTCAGCTTCTGCATATTCGTTGAGCGCCCAAGGATTTGCCAATTTCCAGTTGTATGAAGGGTAGTGGGCGAGAGCCTCATTCAAATATGATTCATCATCGATGTCGAGCTTAGAGTTTGACAACTCTCCTGCACCATATGAATATGGACTAAGGAAAGGAGCCTTGGTGTAAGCAAGGAACGAAGGCGAAGTAGGAGTACCCTCGGTATAGCTTGAAGGAGCACCATCATCGCGAACATCGCGTGTGGTATTCGAGAATGAAGCATCGAAGCGAACAGAGAGATTGTTGATGATATTGATGTCGCTATTGAAACGAACGTTCAAACGGCTCATATCATTATATTTCAAAGTGCTCTGAGCATTTGTATAACCAAGTGAAAGGTTATATGATGCTATTTCGTCGCCACCTTCTACGTTGATACCATAGTTCTGTGTTAGAGCTGTGCGATAAACCTCCTTCTTCCAGTCGGTATCGTTGTGGTACTGCTTATAGTAATAGTAGTTTGGATCCTCGTTGAGGAAACGGAAATCTGTTACTGTAGTACCTGTTGTTCCGAGAAGCTCAGAAATATATATACGATACTGCGAAGCGTTCATCATGTCGAGAGTCTTAGGCTTTGCGGTGATGCCTGTAGACAACGAAGCGGTGATACGTGTTGCCATACTCTTACTACGCTTGGTGGTGATAACGATGACGCCATTGGCACCCTTTGCACCATATAGAGCAGTACCATTACGAATGATGTCCACCTTCTCAATGTCGGCAGGATTGATGCTTGTAAGGATATCATTGTAGAGTCCGCTATGGATAAGCGAGCGACCATATTGCTGGTCGAAGACAACGCCATCTACAACAACCAAAGGCTGAGCATTGACATTAAGAGAGTTGATACCTTGTATAAACATGTTGGCTCCTAAGCCAGGAACACCACTACGCTGTGTGGTATAAGCATAAGCTCCAAGCTGCTTCTGTACCTCTTCCTTAACATTAGTGGCAGCAGAATATTTGAAATCGTTGGCTGAATGTCCTTCGCTATTATCCATATCCTTATCATATAAAGATGTGAATGCTGTGGAACTTACCAAGATGTCTTTCTGCTGTTCGCTCTTGCTTAAACCCTTGATGACAGGATTGTAGTCGGTATTGCGTACGTATAAAGCAGAAGTGAAAGTAGGAACCTTCAATGTAAATGTACCATCGTCGGCTGTAAGCACGCTGTAGCCAGATACACCTTGGGCTGATACCATGGCACCAGACACAGGCTTATGAGAAGCAGCATCAATCACCCTACCACAGACGGTGCGAGTGGCATACTTGCTTGTCTGTGCCTTCTTTTCAATCTTTACTGTCTGAGCATCGTCTTGTGCATTTGCTAAAGTTGTGCAGGCAGCCATTGCCAAACAGAGCAATAAATATTTTTTCATTGTTTTGTTAACTTTTTAGGGTTCGTGCTTTTAGTTCTGTGTATCCTCATCATCGTGAGGAACTACCAATATTTGGTCAATTCGCAAAATACGGTTGAATTTACCATTGTTAACCTGGCTATTGGTAGGGCTGGTCTTAAATACCAATTCTACCTTCGAGCCCACTCCGAGAGCATAAGTGGTATATGGTATCTTGACATTAGTTGCAACTTTAAAGGTGTCAACCTCGTCAGCTCTTGTCTCCCATGTAGCTGCAGTTTTGTTTTGGTCGCCATCAAGAGCAATCCAGTCACGCTGCAAAGCTGCTACAGTACCACTTTCGTTCTGATATCTAAGCCAAACCTTAAACTTGGTAGGCAAGCGCTGAGCATCTGAAGCATATTCATCGCCTGCAAGAGCAGGAGCTGTAACAACATAGATGTCGTAGCCAACATTAGACAAGAGGTTTGGTAGACTAAAATAAGACGTTGTATTAGATCTTGATAATGCTGCAATCTCTACATAACCATTGTTTGACAACTTGCCGTAGTAAGAGTTGGATGTTGCAACTTTATAGGTTGTTGCCGGATAAACGGTTGTGCTCTGATCTACAGAGTCGAGACGCGAACTGCTCTCGCCTTCAGCATTGACAGTGCGGAGGAATGTCTGTTCTGGGGTGATGTTCCATATAGAAGCCTTTAGAACCTTACCATTTGAACATTCTATATTCTCAGTACCATTAAATACGCCACCTTCAGCAAAAGGCTTATCGTATTGATAGTATTTCATGTTGCTATCGCCCCACATATATTTACGCATGTTGTAAGATACTGCATTTACCGACATTGCTGAGTCTTGCAGCATAGCGTCGGTATTGGTGCGACGATTGAAGATAGTTCCTCGTATCATTGCCAAACGTGCCTGTACCCATGTCAATGAGTCGCGCTTGTCGCCTACTGACTTATCATATTGGAAATACTGCTCATACTGAGGTACTAATTTATTCCATACCTCGTTGGTAGGAACAACAGCCCAATAGGCAGAATCTTCTGAATCTATAGGTGCGAGATAGCCTTCCAAGAGAGAGTTACGTCTTGTGATTACAGAATCGAGATAATGTGTTTTACCATTGATAATCTCGCCAGGTACACTCTTTGACGCATCAAAGTAATAGCTATTGAAACTATTGATGAATTTAGCTACAGAGTCGATTTCGCTATCTTTATCTATATACTCATATACATTAGGGAAATAATTGGCCTGTCCGTCAACAGTATATACCATACCATTTGTGCAAGCAATGTTGCTGGTAAGCAAATTGTTTCCGGCAAAGGTACTTGGTGTAAGCAACTGGTATTTACCATTCATCATCAACAGAGAGTCGTTGGTTACAGACGATACAGAGTGACCATAGTATGTGATATAGTTTTGCAAGAACTCTTTTATAGCGCTGTTGTCGTTGGTCTGTGTGCCTGCAGCTTTTTGTGCATCATATTTTGCAATGATGGCTTCTGCCTCTTCTTGTGTGAAGGCACTGTTTACAGGAGCAAAAACGCTAAAAGTGCGTGAGCCTCCGAGAGCTCTATCATAGCCAGTATGCTTTACAACAGAAGCAAAGTTTGACAGCTCTGCATTGTTCTCTATATAGTTCCAAATGCTCTCGTTGCCTGTTTGACTCTCGGGACTGAAATGTTCGTCCCAAGAGTCAGAGCATGATGCAAACGACAATGCTGCCAATGGCACCATGAAAAGAGCTTTGATATTATCGGTTATATGATTCATATCGGTTCAGTTATTTCATTAATATTTTAACCTTTAACCTTTTTGGTTCTTACCTGTTTGTTTTTATAGCGGAGATTCCATTTTGCCCGACATCACGCCATACACGCTCTTTGGTACAATCTCGAGATAGTCGAGCATGAACTCTGTACCCTGACTTGAAGTACTGCGTATGCGTAGGTAGTGGTCGGTCTTAGGATTAATGTGAACTGTGCAGAGCACTTTACGGAATGTATACTTGGAGTTTACGAACTCTATGTTGTTTTGGTGTATGGCTCCGTAAGGTCCGCGATAGTATCCGAGGTTTTTCAGCATCTTTTGGTCGGCAGCCTTTTCTTCAGTCGACATGCTTACCCAATCGCTTTGCCATTTTGCGCCGAGAATATCCTGAAGATTCTTTGTCATATCGATAGGAATACCCTGTGGCTTATCGTCGAAGTAAACCTGTGCTATACCGCGGGTCTCGATAAATGCTGCACCAAGGCGTATCTGATAGTCGCCCTCGTAAGGAACAGGAGGCAGGCGGAAGGTAATATCATAATCACCGATAAGGTTCATCTCGTCACCTTCGTAGCAGTCGAAGTTCCAGTGTGGACGACGATATACGAAGAAACCACCCTTTACAGTAACATTGTCCAAGAAGCCGTCAGGGAAGTAATAGTTCTTACCATTGGCAAAGGTATAGTCTCTACCAGAATCATCCTTTGTAGGGTCGCCATTGAGACGAATGTTCATAGTCATCAATTCTGGGAATATTGTAGACATATCCATTCTGATATTGTCGTTGAATACAACATTCTGAGTGTCATAATCGAATGCCACAATATTGTTTACATAGAAATATCTACCGTTAGGGCCATCCTGTACATATTGGTCTTCGATGGTTGGCAATATGCGTGGACCATGTACGCGGATGTTGTCTTCGAGTTTTACTCTGCGGTTTATATATCTATCATATTGAGTGTCGCCATCAAGGTCGCCGTAAACTGTAGCCTGTTCAACCTTCATCATGGTGTGAGGAAGAAGAGTTTCATACCAGTCGCAAGGATTCATGAGATTCTTCTTTATCATGATAGCCGTAGTGTTGTATGGTGAAGGGAAACCACTAACTTCGCGTGGAGTAAGAAGGTTCCAACCAATACAGTCGCGAGTAAGGATATGATATGCCATAAACATGTTCAAGGCATTCCATCTGTCTTTGTAGTTATCCTTATTGGCTTCTGTGTTTGCAGCCTGATATTCCTCGTAATCGCCAAATACAGGTTCATAGAGCTTGTTGGCAAGAGTGTATAGAGCTTTAAGTACGCTTTCGCCTGACTCAACATCAACAGCAATGCCGTTATCAGCAAGAGCCTTCTGCAAAACATCGTCAGGCTCAACGAATGCAGTAAAACCATACTTCTTTTCGCTTGGCGCTACTGCAACTTCCTGGTGACCATGTGATGAGTATTCCTTATAACCATGTAGGCTACCATCGTATTTGGTATCCCTTATTTTATATAAGGTGTCAACAAGACCTGTGGCTTGAAGAGCAGAATAGAACATCTTTATGCGGTCGTTCTCGCCAAGAATGTCAGCCAATGAAGAATTTGCCATCACCAGCACCTTGCTTATAGGCTGTACGATACCATTCTGTACAGAGTCGTCCTGCTCAGCATATTTCACGTATGAAGAACGGTTGAGCCATACTACGGAATTGTTATTGTCGTCGAGTCCGTGAGTAATCTGTATATAGCGGTTATTCATGTTGGCGGTATTTAATGTACCGTCGTCCATGTCAACAGTGCTATACATATTATCTATAAGGTGTGTTCTAGCCAAAGTGTCGCATTCTTCTTTGGTTAAGTCTTCAATGCTGTTAATGCCTTTTTCTTGGAGATAAGCATCTATAGCATTATTGTCTGGCAAGAAACATGTGTAATGACCGTAGGTTGCAAGAAGATCATTTAGACCAGCATTCTTCACTACGTATGCAAACTTGCTATACTGCGGACGATTGTTTATATAGTCGCTCATCATTTCGCCTTTGAAGGTGTAGAAGTTTTCTTCTGAAGGCTCGTCTGAGCAACTTTGGCTCATGAAGGCTGTTGCAACACACAGCATTGCATAAATCATGACCCTTAGTCTGTATGTTAAGCGTAAGTATTTCATTGTAATGACTTTTTGTTTTCGTTCTTATTTATTCACCAGTACTGAAAGCAGGGTTTTGATGAAGTTCCTTGTTAACCTTAGTTTCTGTTATGTTGTAAGGCCAGTACATGTAGTCCATCTTTGAGAACTTTGATGCTGCACCCGAACCTCCAGAAGTAAACTTATTAGCGATACACTTTTTAGCATATTCAGTGTTGCCATCTCTTCGAGCTCTTCTAACAAGGTCGTAGTATCTTTTGCCTTCGAACATAAGCTCGCGCTGGCGCTCTGCTAATACAAGGTTTTCCATCTGCTCTTTACTCTTGTATGATACGTAGAGTAGGGTATCGCTTAGCTCATTGTCGGCCTGCAAAACAGAACGCTTGTTAACTGCATTTACCAGCGAGAATGCTTGTTGCAATTTAGCCTCGTCTTCTTCGCTTAGGTTACCACTCTCTGTGGTAAGTGCTGTGAGAGCCTCTGCTTTCATGAGCATGATATCGGTAAGACGATATATAATCCAATTGCTTTTAACTCTACCGTCTGTGTATCTTAGAGCTTGCAGCTTAGGAGAAGCTTTGCTTACAGTTCCGTTGCTGTATGTGAACTTCCAAATGCTATTGTTGTTGATGTTCTCATAGAAGCGTGCATCCTTTTCGTAGTATATCTGCGATGATGTTGTTCTTGATGTTCCTGCTTCGTTCACGAGCTCGGCAGGACCTGTCAAACCAGTACCACTTGTATATGGACCGTAGAGCCAGTTAACAGAATTGTTGCTTGGCATATTCTCATCAGTCATGTATACAAGTTCAAATATACTTTCTGAGCTATTGCCAGTGCCGAAAATCTCGTTATATGCGTTTCCGAAATCGCCATTGCTTGGCATATAGTCATTAATCAAAGGATATCCATTGAAACGCTTGAGGTCTGTTAAGCCAGAAGCACTCTCCTCGTATTCAGCCTTTTTGTTAGCTATTACTTTATCAGCATATTCTATGCACTTATGATAATCCTGTTTCCATAGGTACATATCGCAGAGCATAGCATATATGGCATCCTTGGTGATGCGACCTGTTTGATATAGTCTTTTGCTATCTGATGATGCAGGCCATACTGTTACAGCGTCATCCTTTACTTTTTCGAGATCGTTGATCAAGCTATCAAGAACAACATCGAACTTTAATGCAGGCTCGTTCTTTACCTGATCGTCATCGTAGTAGGCTTTTGTGGTGTAAGGAACATCACGGAAAGTACGAATCAGATAGAAGTAACAAAGGTCGCGTAATGCAGAACATTCAGCAATATCTGCTTTTAGTTCGCTTTGTGTAAAAGCCTTGTCTTTGTCTGCTACTGCTGGAGCTTGTTCTATTATAGTGTTAGCTTGGTTTATGATGTAATAGAACTGATCCCATGAAGTGAAAGCGTTTGAAGCAGTGATGTTTTCTGTCAGAACATTCTGTAGATGAGTGTTGTTTGTGGTGAGCTGGTTGGCTACAACATCATCGCTGCGGTATTCGCCCCATATCATCATTCTTTCAGTAACATTTGATGACTGCATTATGGTGTATAGGCCTGTTATCATGTTGTCGACATCGGTTTTCTCGTTCCAGAATTCATCTTTAGTAATGATATTCTGAGGTTTAACCTCCAGCCAGTCGCCACATGATGATAAGCTAGCTGTCATCAATGGCAATGCCAACAGATATTTATATATTCTATTTGGTTTCATATTATGTCAGTTTTATATCTTGTTTAGAAGTCAACTGTTATACCTAATGTAAACGAACGTGAACGAGGAGTCTTTGAATTGTCTACTGCAGGACCATAGCCGCTTTGGCTAACGTCAGGGTCAACACCGCTGTATTTGGTTAAGATGAATGGATTGTTAGCACTGCAGTAGAATGCAATATTGTTTAATCCTAAGTTCTTCAGCTTCTTCTTGTCCAAAGAGTAAGAAAGCTGAATGTAGCTACAGCGAAGGTATGTACCATCCTCTACGAATCGGTCGCTGATAAGCGTGTTGTAGTTAGATGTGCTACCAAACATAGCTCTTGGAATTGATGTCACATCACCCTCCTTACGCCAACGATAGTTCACAGCCTGGCTTTGGTTGTTGTTACCAGTCATTGATTCCGCATTCAGACGAGCAAGGTTTATAATCTTGTTGCCTATACGATAAGAAAACTGTGAGTTGAGTCTCCAACGTCCGTAGTTGAGTGTCAAACCGAAACCACCAGTAAGCTTTGGTAATGATGAACCGAGATATACAATATCAAGAGCATCAATGTTGCCATCGTGGTTTATATCATCATAGATAGCATCACCACCAGTGAATTCATAGTTCTTGCCTGTACCATCATTTGTATAGTTGTAGTGCATGCGTACAGGGTCGCCCTTTGAGTCGAGTACTACCTGACCTTCTTTGTTTAATGCTACAGGAGCAGTCTTTCCTTCTGCAAGGAATTTTGTGCGCTCTTCAGGAGTGAGAGCCTTAAAGGTATCATAGTTGTATTGATATACACCTTTTGAACGGAAACCATAGATAGCACCGAAAGGATTGTAGAGCTGTACACGTTGCAGAATCTCGGCATTGGCATAGCTGAAGGTAGAGTTGAGAGAGTTCAACACATATTCATCCATTTCCAATATCTCGTTGCGGTTGTTACCGAAGTTAACATTGATATCAGCAAAGAACTTACCCTTCTGGATGAGGCGATTGGTGCTTGCGTGGAATTCCCAACCTGTATTTCTCATCTTACCACCATTCTTATAAGGTATTGTAGTGAAACCAGTGTTAGATGGTATGCGGTAGTTGCTCAACAGCATGTTTGAAGTTGTAGAGCGATAAACCTCGAATGTGATGTTGAACTTATCGTAGAGTCCAAGGTCGATACCGAGGTTGTAGCTGTTGTTAATCTGCCACTGAAGGTTGGTGAGTCGTATGTTTTGTACAAGCATTGATGACATATCAATATATTTGTTACCAGTGCCATACTTGCTGACATAGAGATAATCCTGGTTAGGCTGGTTTCCTACACGTCCCCATGATGGTCGAATAGAAAGCATCTTTAATCCCATCTTTTCGCGAGCCCATTTCATGAAAGGCTCATCGCCAATATTCCATCTCAACGATACTGCAGGGAAGAAGCCCCAACGGTTGTTAGGTCCAAACTTTGTTGTACCATCAGCACGCAATGAGAAGTCTACCATATAGCGGCTCTTATATGCATAGTGAGCAGAATAAGTGAAATAGAGTGAGCGCCATTCTGAATAGTATGAGCTAAGACCTGTGTTAATGCCTCCAGCATCAGGGTCTTCGATACCCGAACCTGGCAATCCCTTGCTACCGCTCGACTGTCCACTTGAAGAACCTGTGTTGAGTTCCATTCGTCCCATCATCTGTAGTGCGTGGTCTTTGTTTCTTAAATAAGGTATGAAGGTAAGAGTATGTTTTGTATTGAAAGCCACGCTCTTTGAACTTGATTTAGAAGCAGTGTTAACACCGTCTTGCCAAACATTTGTTCTGAGCTCTGATGGATAGAACGAGTCATCATACTGATTGAATACGCTCATATATACGCTACCACGCCAGTTTAATTGTGTGTGTTCATCATCCAAGCCTAGCAAGTGATAATTGATTACCAACTCTGGTGCAAGGTCGTAGGTGCGGCGTGTTTTCTTTGCAAGATTAGCACTTGCCACAGGGTTTACATAGCTCTTTTGGTTGCCATCAAAGATGCTTGATGCCGATTGTAGCATCTGATAGTAGCGGTTGGTGTTTGCGCCTGTCACAGGATCTTGCACGTAAACGCTCATATTAGGCATCTTCTTCATAGCGATAGCCAAAAGGTCGTCACTTGAAAGATTATTCTTTGTGTAAGTGAGGTTGAAGTTGGTAGAAACTCTAATACGCTCACTGATGTAGTAGTCGAGAGCTACACGAGTAGAGAAACGATTAAGTTTCTGCTTAATGATAGTACCTGTTTCATGGTCGAAACCACCACCGATACGGAAAGAAGCCTTCTTACCACCACCAGCTACTGAGAGATAGTGGTTTTGACGAAGACCCCATTGGGTAACTTCTTTGCGCCAATCAGTATTGTTGTTATATTGCTCGTATTCCGAGAAGTCGTGCTTGTAGTTGATTTCGTTTATCGACTGCGAAGTATTGTCACTCTGTGAAGGGTTAAAATAACTCTCCTTAAGCAACATTGTGTAGTCGTTACCATTCAACAAAGCATAACCCTCAGGTTGGTGAGTTGTGGTAAGCTTCATAGAGTAGGATACACGTGGCTTACCCATCTTACCACGCTTGGTGGTAATTTGAATAACACCAGAACCACCCTGTGAACCATATACTGCAGTAGCAGCTGCATCCTTCAACACGTTGATAGCAGCAATATCTTCAGGGTTGATATTAAGCAGTTCTGCAAACTTCTCATCGTTGGCACCAGCCAAGTCGAATGAAGACATGTCGACAGAGCGAACGTTGCCATCAACAACGATAAGTGGGTTGGAGTCTGTAAGAGAAGAGAGTGATGATGAACCACGCAGGCGCAGAGTGGAGCCAGCACCAAGGTCACCAGAGTTACCAATGATGTCCAAGCCCGCAATCTGACCCTGCAAAGCTTCATCGATAGAGTTGAAACCTAATCCCTCGAGGTTTTTCATATCTACAGCCTGCTTAGCGTATGATATCTCTCGCTCTGGAATAGCGAGGTTGTTGCCTTGTGTAGTACGCTTCTTGGTTATCACTACCTCTTGCAGGGTAGTTGCTGATTCCAATAAGATATCGAAAGTAGTCTTGTCGATAGCTAAGTTTTGGGTCTTCATACCAACATACGAAAAGCGAATCTTATTCTTAGGATCTTTCACCGTCATGATGAAGTTACCGTTGAGGTCAGTAACAGCAGAGTTGATGATACGTCCGTTCTTATCGATTTCGCATACTGTAGCACCGAGAAGCACACCCATGTCGTCAGATACTGTACCATGTACAGAATTTATCTGTGCATTAGCCTCCATGCTTATTAGTAGGGCAGGGAGCAATGCGAGTCGCCTTAGTTTCTTGAAATATATATGCATTGTTTTGCTATTTTTATAGTTTAATATTGGCTCTTGTCATAGAATAGAGGCTTGTCGATGAGGTGAACCATTGCATCGGCAGCAGAGTATATAGATTTAGCTACTCCTACGCCTGTGCCTTCAAGCCAGTACTCACGGCAGATGTTGTTGTATAGTCCGTTGGTTTGTACCACATGACGCTTATTTCCACAGTTGTCAACTATCGTTAGCTGTTTGTTGCTGAAGTCTACGTTTAGAGTGTAGTATCTGCTAATCTTTTGGTTAAGCAACATTGACTCATAATTGTTTTTGTAGAGCTTGTTGCCTTGAGCATCTGTCTCTGGTGCCATATCTATGGCTACAGCATTATCTTGAATATGATACTTTACGAAGTTTAGAATCTTATTCTTTATTTCTACACACTTATCGTCTTCTTCGTCGCCTGCAGCCTCGTATGCTTTGTCGTAGTCATCCCAAGTAGGCAACTTGCCTGATGCTATAAGAGCCTTTATCGACTCATTGGTAGGTACATATATATTATAGTTGTAGTTACCAAACAGGCTTATGTTATAGTTGCTTGTAAGGTTTTGACAGCTAAGTGTTGTTCCTCCCACCTTTTGTTGTGCTATAAGCAACTGGTCATCTTTGCTCAAATGTTCAGAACCTTGTAATAGCTTCAGGAATTCTTCATATTCATGATGTGCCTTTAGAGTTTCATAAACAGAGCGTGATGCTGCTTGAGGAATATTACCTTCAATAAGGTAAGCCTTACCATTACCAGCCTTACTTTGGTCGTAGACCTTTGCAACATGTGAAGGATTGTTGTGCTCCTCTTGCCATCCACCACTAATATTGATGTTTGTTCCCGACTTCCTAACAACTACAGGAGTACCATTCTTTGTTTTGTAAACAGAGTGTCCATCCTCAATGTTGCCAACAATGATAAGTTGGTTAAGCAAGTCTTCCAAACGGTTTTTCATAACGCTTGCGCTGATGTCTTTCTTTGCAAGCAGTCCTTTGGTTACAGTACCATTGCTGCTTATTTCGCAAGCATAGCTATTAGCCGTAAGTGTAGAGTTTTCGGTGTTATAGTATATCTCGAGCATCGACTTTTGGTTGTCGCCATAGCTACATGGGTCAACATATGTCATCATTGCTGTATTTGTAGGCAATAGCAAACTATAGTAAGAGTCCATAGAGTTTAGGTATGGCTTGAAGTCGTATTTGTCAATAACTTCATACGATGTGCTCAATATGTCTTGATTGATAAGTGCAGGGAATGTTACAGAAGCATATTCCATAGGAGGGAACAAACGATTAGTAACATATACCACGCCATTGCAACCAATGAAACAACTGTCTACATCTGCAGGAGTTATACCCATTGATGTTTTGGCATCGTTAAGTATATTGCCGAATTTAGAAGGTATTGCCGAAGTGAAGGTTTCCAACATGTTTACATTGAGCAGTGGTGCCAATACACGGTCTGGAACATTCTCCCATGTCTTATACATGTCTTGCAGTGGCTTTCCATCATTATTCCACCAACTATCCAAAGCTTCGTTTGTTGGTACGAGCAATGCACCTGCATTATAGTGAAGGTCACCGTCTGTCTTGTTTATATATTGATTCCAACCTGGATCAAAAGTAAGTGTGGCAGCTACCTTATCGCCAGTTTCCTTGTTCTGACTTTTTTCTTTAGGTAGGTATTCATTTGTTGACTTAGCAAAATATCTTAGAGTAAATACCGAGTCAACATTAGTGTTGTAAATTCTGTTATATTCTGCAGTCTTTTGCTTATCGAAATAAGGAGCGCAGAAACGATCCATCAATGTGCTCCACTTTGATGTGTTGCTGTGATGGCGTAATATCTCGGCCATATTCATGAATGGTTCTATCACACCATCCATTTTATGTATGTATCCATTCTTGCAAGTGATGTCACGTTCTGTGACGAGATGATCACCTACATATGCGTCACTTGTTGATGTGACCTCACCATTTGTAAGCTTTGAAATGTCATCATTAGTAAATCCCTGAGCTGTCATAAAGGCAGGAAGGAAGTGTATCATCGGTTGTGATAGAGTTGACTGGTTAGAACCACTCATCATAGCTCCATCCTTGAAGATGATAATATCTTTGTTGTTGTCACGATAGTAGTTCCAGTATGCAGTTTTAGGCATATCTTGCCATTTTGCTACTGTTACAGAGTCGAAGATACTCGACGAGTTTGTTCTTCGCATACATTTGCCTGTCGAAGGTTTGCCTCCATTTGTGGCAGCCACATTCGACATAAGCTCAATCAAGTATGCATTGTTGATTTCTTGGCTATATAGCAGCAGTTTCTTCTGTGCAGTGCTTAATTTGTCGTAAGAATGCACGCCCCACGAATTGGTCTCGAACCATTTGTCGAAGGTTGCATCATCGGCAGCAAATAATGTAAGCGAACCTGTCTCCTTCATCTGCTCTTTTAGTCCGAGGTCGTCAATAAGACGCAATAGGGTTGTGTAGTTTCCTTGGTGCTGCAATTCTGCATAGATTGACTCTCCAAGCCATTCTGGCTGACCTGTTAGTACATCGTTGTCGCACGACTGGAGCATTCCTGCGGCAACCATTGATGTTATCATGGGAATGAAAAAGAAATGCTTCTTCATGATAATGTTTTTTAATGAGTAATATAGATCCTTTAGAATAAGGATAAGGGAGGGAAGTTAGTTAGTTGTACCCTCGCCTTATCCTTATAAAACAATTATCTTATTTATTTCACAACAACAACCTTGCTTGTTGTCTTACCGTTTGCTGTTGTCATCTTGATGATGTTCAAGCCCTTCTTCAAAGAGTTGAGCTTCATACCGTCAATGCTGTAGAATTCTGTAGCAATAACCTTAGCGTTGTTGTCGCTTACGTTGTTGATACCTGTGCCTTCACCTACATATTCCAAAGTCCAGTTGTCAAGGATAATCCAGTCGTCGCCTGTGTTCTCAAACTTGCGTACACCGATAGTAAGCTTGCCACCCTTTACATTTACTGTAACCTCGTTCTTGTAGTAGCCATTATCAAACCACTTACCAGCACTTACCATATCGTTAGGAACGTTCAATCCCTCGATACTTGTCTGACCAGAGATGCCTGCGTTAGCGTATGCACCAGAGCTGATGAAAGCTACAGACTGCTTAACGCTGTCGTTGTTAGCTGTTACAGCATAGAGATATGCATTGTTCTTTGCCTCATTGTTCTCTTTCCAAACCTTATAGTCATTAGAAAGACTTCCATAACGAGAGAAGCAGTTTACACTAACCTTATATTCTCCATCAGGCAAACCGTAGATAGTCTGGCTTACATTGAATACCTTGTGATATTCAACGAGCAATGCGTTCTTCTGATAATCGCTGTTACCGAAGCTGTGGCTGTCGCCGGTTTCGTTCCAACCATTAAAGCTGTTTACACCCTCACCATCGTTGTCATATCCAGGGTTGATGATAACAGAAGTATAGTCTGTAATTTCTGCATCATTAGGCAAACGAAGCTTAGTGATAGCTTCTGCAATCTTAACGATGTAAGTGCGAGCCTCTGAAGTCTTCAAGTCTTTTGCAGTCAAATGATTCTCAACTTCGCTCTTGAGGCTTGTTGCCTGAGAAACTGCAGCCTCTGCAGCACTCTCCTGGAAGAGGTTGATGTTGTTGTTGAGAGCCTCGTTATGAGCAACGAGAGAGTCTATAGCCTGTGCTGAAGCAAGAAGGTTCTTTTGGTCTGCAATGAGACAGCAGAGAGCCTTAAACATTGCTTCACAATCATTGCCTGCTACTGCTGTTGCGCTTGTTGCAAGGTCTGCATTTGTTGTAGCTACTTCTTCTGTACCATATGTATCTGAATTTACAAGAGCCTTAACCTCCTCAATCTTTGCCTGAAGCAATGGCTGTACGGCTGCCTTCTCAGTTCCTTCGTATACCACGTCGAAGTTGTCCCAGATAGACCATGAGGTACCAGTGTTAGTAGAACCCTTAACGCCAAGACGAAGTACATCAGCAGCATTTGCTACTACACCATAAGTCTTAGCCTCGTAGCGACCAGCCTTAAATGCTACACCAGCATCTGTCATATTGTTAGGATACCAGTATGCCTCTTCTGCATCCTTGATAGCATTGCCTTCTGTATAGTCAGTACCTACAGGCACCTTCTCGTCGTATACATTCTTGAATGCTGTTGAATTGTCGTTTACATAAAGCTTAACGCTATTCTGATATTTTGCAGCTGTACCATCCTCATAGTATGTGAGTGAAGCAGTACCATTGCCATAACGGTAGAAACCATTAGCCTTAACTGTGTAGAGACCTACAGGCATGTTCTCCAATACCTGATATACATCGAAGCGTGCGCTGTTAGAACCCTCAATACAATGGTTCTTATCGCTACCACCATAGAATACGTTGCTTCCTTCTATAGTCCAACCTGTTCCGTCGCCAGATGTAATCTCGAAGTCTGCGTTTACAAGATATTTGTCTGTGATGTTAGCACCTGCCTTAACACCACCCTTTAGAGCTTCCTTATAAAGGTTGTTGAGCTTCTCAATCTCTGCTTTGAGCTCTTCGTTAGTGAGTTCACCAGCTGCGAGGTTGTCGTTAGCCTCTTCAATGTATTCTTCAAGCTTGTCGGCAGCATCGCTCCAGATAACGTGATCCTGGTCGTCGATAACTTCCTTCTGAGCCTTATCAATAGCCTTCTTGTATTCATTCCAAAGTGCGATGTTGGTCTGAATGCTGTCAGCAGCCTGCTTCAATGGATTGTAGATAGCCATTACGTCTTCTTCGCTTTCTACATCATTGTATTTTTCGATAGCAGCAGCGCGGAGGGCATTGTACTCTTCAAGCTGTGATTTTGTATAATACATATCGCTTGCAGGCTCGCTATAGTCAGGAGTAGACTCAACGAGAGTCTTCAACCAATCACCATATGTAAGGATGTAAGTAACCTGTATTGTAGCACTCTTGGTAGCAGTCTTGAAGATTACGGTAAATGTAATCTTGTCGCCAGCGGCAACCTTATCACCTGTGCTCTGTGATGTAGGCATCTGGCCGATACCGATTCTACCAGCAGGGTCGTAAACAAAGTAGAAACTTGCTTGGCTACCCCAACCGCAACGCTGTCCCTTCTTGTTCATCCAGTAGCCTATGAAGTTACCTTCACCTGCATCTGCTGTTGCTGTAAAGTAGTTGCCAGAGTTGTCATATACGCCCATCTTTACTGTCGAAGCGTCAGAGTTCTTGTCATAGCCTGCAATGAATTCGTCGAGCGACAAGCCTAAGACTTTAGCAATTTTTTCATTGTCTATATTAAAATAAGAACATGCAAACGATGTGTGTCCAGGACCTTCCTTAAATTGATAGTTTCCAGCACCTGTTACGCTTCCTGTGAAAGTATCCAAAGCTTGCTTGATAGTATTGCTTGCAGCAAGCCATGCATCCTCGTTTGCTTCTACAGTAGCATTGACTGCATTCTGAAGTGCTGTGCGTGATTCTGCAGATACTGAGCTGTAGTCAGGGTTAGCAAGAGCAGCTTCTGCCTCAGCCTTGGTGTTGTTGTAGGTAACCTTGTAAGTGGTGTTGTAGTTTACCTCAACAACAGCCTCGTTGCCATTGTACTGGAATACTACATTAAATTTAACAGTCTCACCAGGTTCACAATGTTTTTTGCTACCTTCAGAAGTTGGCATCTGACCAATACCGATTCTGCCAGCAGGGTCGTAAACAAAGTATATGTTACCATTGGACCATGAATCACTTACACCAGTACTATTTAGCCAATAACCGCTAAAGCCGTCAGCTCCAGCATTTGTTGAGGTGGTGGTAGAACCATCAGAGGTGTAAGTTCCAAACTTGATATCGCCCGACTGGCTGTAGCCTGCAAAATCTTCAGCTGACAAACCAAGTGCTGCAGCAATAGGGGCAGTGTTTAATGAGTAATACGTGCAGGCGTAAGTGCCGTGCAAAGGAGTGTCCTCAAATGTCAGAGTTGCCACATTAGCGGCACGTGATGGCAAATAAGCCAAAACTGACAGAAGACAAACGAAGACGGAAAGTAAACTACTTTTCTTCATACTTCTAACGTTTTTTGAGGTTAATAATAATTAGTGATATAATTTAATTTTATTTAAATTTTCGATTTATGGTTTTGCCTTTCTGCTTATTAGGTTTTGCCTTTTAGCTTTGTTAGGTTTCTATGCCGCAAAGTTATTTTATTTCTTTTAAAGTGTATTAAAACAATTGTTCAAAGCAAGGGTGGATATTATTCAGAAGCCATTTTGAACAAAAATCCCCTAATTACTGATTATTTTGACCTTTTTCCCTATTTTTGGCAGTTTTTCCCCCTTTAAATGCAAGGATAGGCAAAAAATAAAAAAAAAAGGTATAGTATTGGGTAATTCTACTCTTTTATTATGTCATTGTTAAGCTTATGTTATATCTATTATAATCGATATGGGAAAAATAAAATAATAAGGGCATAGTTTTGGGTAATATTACCCTTCAACCAAATCTTAGGTAAACTTAAATCATATTAATTATAATTTCAGGAGCTTGTTTTTATGTTATTTTTTTGGGGGTCGCTTTCTATAAAAGCAACCCCAAAATAATAACATTTACTTCTTTGAAAGCCAAATGGCATAAGAGTAAGCATTTGCCCAACCTGCTACTTTTTCCTCTCCATTGCGCCACCATTGTCCGATAGAACAGAATGGAGTCATGGTTAGAGTTACATGTTTGCCCATGTATACAGCTTGTACTTCATAGCATGGACCAAGCAGTGATGAATCTGGTAGAGCAACTTGCTTTGGAAGAACCGAGGTATCGAAAGCCATATTGTTCTTGATGTCTACATCGTCGTTGCCAATTTGTGGATTCCAGACCATGTCTACGCAATATACCACAGGGCCACGCATAAGAGCATATGGAATATTATTTGTAGGGTGTTCGCGATACATTATCTCGCCATCCTTTAGATAGTATTTCTCGTAGTCGGCATGATGCTCACGCTTCACCCATTGCAACTTCATAGGCAAGTTCACCTCAATCTTATCGCCTGCTTTCCAACTGCGTTTCAATGAGCAGTATGTTCCAGCTTTTACTCCTGCTATAGTTTTACCATTGATGCTTACTGATGGATTCTCGCACCATCCAGGAATACGTATGTTGAGGGTCTTGTTCTTACATTTATTTATTGTAATAACAACAGTTTCGCCAGTAGGATAGTTACCACCTACGGTGAAGTCTACATCGGCATCCTTGTAGCCAGAAGGCAATAACTGGTTAATGTAGAACTTCTTGCCCTTCTGAGCGTAGAAGAATGTAGGCAACAGTGAGATTATACGGTGACCACTTGCTGTACAACAGTCTGGACCATGGAAATAACCATTAGGCTTTGTTCCATTTGGTGCTGTATGATAGCGACAAGTACCAGTAAGAGCATCTTGTGCAGCAAACACATGGTTGAGCATGAGCTTCTCTATGGCATCAGCATACTTTGTGTCGCCAGTAAGTTGCAAAAGCATTTGGGTAAGCTGCATCCACGACATTGTAGCGCAAGTCTCAATGATATTGCCTGTCAAAGGCTTGATATAGCCCTTTTCGTAGTGCTCAGCCACACTTACACCGCCAGTGATATACATCTGATGCTCGTGAATATAGTTCCATGCTCCTTCTACTTTGTGTAGCAACGACTTGTCGCCAGTAACCTGATACAAACGAAGGAATCCCATGAAATTCATTTGGAAAGTGTGAGCATGTACATATGGCTGAAGTTCAGATATCTCGAGCTTGCCAGCTGCTACGCTATCCATGCGTGAGAAAGCATCCCAACCGCTCCACTTGTCAATATTGCCTACTACCCACTTTGACCAATCGAGATAGCGCTTGTCGTGAGTTATAGTGTATAGACGAATCATAGGATCGCAGAGCAAAGTGCCTTCCCATGAATAGTGTACAGAGTGACCTGCAAAGTCGGAGTGTCCACTTATCACCTTCTGTTTGTTTTCTGGAGCATGAAGGCTTGAAGGCCAGAACTCTAATTTACCAGGACCAAAATAGTGAAGGAAATAGTCTGCCAACTTCTTTACAGCCTCTAGTGGACGCTTGTCGCCAGTTTCTTCATAAACGGTTTCTAACGCGTGGAATACGAAGTAAAGCTCGTATGGATCCATACCGCGTATAGGACGTTTGTCAGAACGATAACTCTTTGCTGTAGCTCCAAGATATCCATTAGCTTCTTGTGAGTCAATGATGCGATATAGAGCCTTTTCTGCTTTATCAAGCAATTCCTTGTTGCCGCTTTGTATTGCAGACAGATAAGCCGACTCTATCCATTTACCATGTTGTTCTGCCTTTGTCCAATCCCAAGCCGTCTGTTTCCTTTCGGCTACGATGTTTACATAATTATCTATCGGAAATTTCTTCAGATAAACATCTTTGTTTAATTTCATGTGTTCGCCAAAGAAGCCCTGTACGTTTTCAACGTTAGAGATGCGTACTGCATCTTCTACCATACCCACCTTGTTGGCTGAGCGTCCGTCAGCAAACAAAGATAGAGGCAGAAGTAGAGCTATGGCTGTAGTGCATAACTGTTTGTTCATAATAAGTTGTTTTTTGTTATTTGGTTCGTAGTGCAAAGTTAATACTAATACTATTAACAACTATTGTAGGCCTGTTTCAAAAACAAGGTGTTAATTGTCCAAGCTTATATTTGAACAAAAAACACCTTGTCGTTAAACTAAAAGCGCTTTACAATCTTACCATTGTTGAGCTTTATAATCTTTATGCCTTTATATGAACTATTTATTCTTCGTCCGTCAATAGTATATTGAGCAGCAACATTGTTGTCAACGCCATTAATGTTTTCTATTCCTGTAGCAGGAACATCACCATTTTTACAACACAACACGCAACATGTTTCTGGCATCTGAATAGTATTATTCACAATATCCACATTGCCTTCGCTTACCCATAAGCCTTCCTCGTCGAAGTGTCCTTGCTGTGCTGAAGTAACGTTGAGTGAGGCTGGAATACTGAATGTTCCCTTATTTGTTGAGAGCAATAGGAATTGGTTTGAAGTATGTTCTACAGCTATAGCCTGTGTTGTTACCTCATCAGGAGTAAAGCTAATACCATAGTATCCTGTTTCTGTATCAATCTTTCCGCCAGTGTAGTTGTATACATACAGACCGCTACCGTGTCTGCGTACAGCAATATCGCGCATACTGAGGTTCAGAATCTTGTTGCGCTGACGTACATAGTTGATATGTGCACGTTCCTTTGGCTTAGTTCCATCGTTGGCATAGAGACCGTTGCCATCTACAGGACCGAGGTTGTAATAGTCGAAAGCCTTGTCGCCTGCGAGTGCTGCCATCTGATAGAAAGGAGATGCTGCATCCTTAGCGTCAATCTCCATAATCATGCGATAGTTCTTGCCATTAGTACCAAGCTGACCATTAATATTACCTTTTATGCTGCCAGCATTGGTGCCATATACGTCGATACCTACGAAATCGATATTTGTACCACCATTGTTACGCTTTGATTCGTTGGCAGAAGTACGACCAGAAGTTTCGTAAGAAACGCAGTTCAATCGTGTCCAGGTAACATATTTTGAGTTCTTGACAGCAGAACCAACATTGTGATAATAATCAATTATTTCTGCCGAGGTAGCACCATTGTTACCATGACCACGAGCTTCGTTACCAAGCTGTACACCTACTACAGTATGAGGGTTACCATTGTTAGCATCCCAAAGAGCAACATGCTCCATTATGCGAGATAGTACGTAGGTCTCACGATCACGTAGGTTGGTGTCGCGCCAGTCAAGGCTATACTCCCATGTGTTGCGAAGCATGTTAAACTCAGATGTTCCTGCTTGTGAACATACATAGTCAGGAGTGCGCAACTGGTAGCGTCCCTTAACTCCATTCCAAAGCCATTGTACACGACCACCGCTACTCCATGAGAACCATAGCAATTCCATGTGCATACCATATTTATGGCACCAGTTAAGATACTGATCGAGAATACGCCAATCGAAATGATTCTTCTCAAGCTCTACCTCGCTCCAGAATACAGGCATACTGATAGTATTGAAACCATCATCTGCAGCACGCTTAAACCATACCTCTATGTCTTCGTCGCTCCAGCCCCAGTAACCGCGCATCTTGTCTGCACGCAACTGGATGTTTGTGCCATAATAAGGTTTTCCATCAACGCGGAGCACATATTTCTCTGAACCTTTCAGTGAGAGATCTACTTCTGATATATACTGCTTTACAGGGGCAATAGTATATTGTGAGTTGTAATAAGCCTCGCGGGCTGCGTTCAAAGCGTCAACCTGTGCGGTCGCATCAAGAGTAGGGTTCTGCTTAAGAGTTGCCAAAAAGGCTTCTGCAGTTTCTATAGCCTTGTCGAAATCGGCTGTGGCAGGATAAGTATCTGCTTCTCTTTCAGCCTTAGCAGCATCTACTATAGCAATGAATTTGTTTACACCTTCGCATGCTTTCTGATATGCAGCGATAGCGTTGCTAATATCGTCAATGTCTTTGATGATATCAGCATCAGCATCGGTTTCCTTTTTTGCTTCGCCAGATGCTATAGCAGCATCCATTACAGTTGTATCGTAGTTGATAGTGATACCCTTTCTAACTTCCTTAGCGTTGGCAAGAACATCCTGAAGCCACAAGTAAGCTGTTGCATTATAAGTTACATCTACAGAAGCAATCTTGTCTTCATACTTGAAGAGTAGAGAAAAAGTACAAACATCGCCAGCCTCTACATGGTCTTTACCACTCTCAGAGATACGCATCTGACCTACGCCTACACGTCCAAGGCTGTCGTAAACACAATATATATATCCGGCAGCAAAGCCTACACGCTTACCATCCTTATTCAGCCAATAGCCTTTATATTCTCCTTCACCGGCATCGTTGTTAGCAACAAAAAACTTACCTTCTGTGTCGTAAGTTCCCATTGTTACCTTGCCAGTGTTGTCATATCTGTAGTTGGCAACAAAGTCTTCTTCGCTAAGTCCTAAGGCTGTAGCTATAGCCTTGTTGTCGATATTGATATATTTACATGCAAAAGTAGTGTGGCGAGGAGAATCTTTCATTGTATATTCTCCAGCCTTTACCACTGTTATGCCTTGCTTGAAGGCGTCTAGTGCAGCGTTGATATTGTCAGTAGCAGTCTTCCAAGCCTCTTCGCTCTCTTCTACAGTAGCATCAACAAGCTTCTGCAGATTTGTACGTGGAGTACCTGTAACGAGTGCATAGTCTTCGTTAGCAAGTGCTGCTTTAGCAGCTTCGAGAGCAGCTTCGTAGCTTACCTTGTAAGTAGTAGTATAGGTAACAGCTACGATAGCTTTTTTATCATTATACTGGAAGATAAGATGGAAAACATATTCCTTGCCAGGCTGACATGGTGTTTTGCCTGCTTCAGTTGTAGACATTTGTCCTACACCTATGCGTCCTAATGGGTCGTATACAAAGAAGAGAGTTCCTGTAGCCCATCCGCTACGCTTACCATCTGCATTGAGCCAATAGCCCTTGAAGTCGCCATCGCCAGCATCGTTAGAAGCTTTGTATATGTTGCCGTTAGTATCGTAAGTGCAAAGAGTAACACTTCCAGAGTTGTCTGCCTTATAGTTTGCTTTGAAGTCGGCAGTAGAGAGTCCGAGAGCAGCTGCTATGCCATCGATATCAATATCATAGTATGAGCAGTTGTAGTTGTTGTGAAGAGGAGAGTCGAAGAAGCTATAGTTAGCAACATTTGATTTAGCTGCGATGAAAGCAGTCCGTGCTGATACAATCTTTGTAACTGCAGCCTGCCATGCTTCTTCTGTTGCTTCTACATTGCTGTTGATAACAGTCTCAAGATTTGTGCGAACAGTTCCTGTCACGCCTGCATATTCTTCGTTTGCAAGAAGAGCCTTTGCTTCAGCCTTTGCATTTTCGTATAGCTTCTGATATGTTATCTTGTATGTAATATCATAAGTTGCAGTAACAGGATCGCTACCGTCAGCATTGTATTGAGTAACAATCTTGAATGCAAACGAATTGCCATAAGCAAGACCAGCCTTTGGATTCTGACCTATGCCAATAGTGAAGTCCTTATAGTTTACTACGTGATAGAACTTTGGCGTTCCGCTCCATCCGCCGAGTGAATGTCCATCAGCATCATGCCAGTCGCCATTATTGCCATCAGCACTTGCATATTTACCATTAGGAGCAATAGCTGTTCCGTCTTTCTTTACAGAATTGATAATCACCTTTGTGCCAGCATTAGCCACAAGCGCATCTTCGGTAAGTCCGAGGTCTTGCGCTATCTGAGCTTTGTCGAGAGGAAAATACGTAGCTGTCCAATCTTCGCCTATGCTTAGGTCGTCGATAAAAGAGTAGCCAGAGGCGTTAGCTCTCGATGTTGACCATGATGCAAGCATAAGCATCAATAGTCCGAGAATGCTTGTTAATTTTTTGTTCATGTTTTTGTTTTTTGGTAAAGCTTGATAATGGTTATTAGAAATATCGTATTTTTCATTAGACTTTATTTATGGGGGAAGGTCATTCCCGAAGAAATGACCTTTTCGCCCATAATCATACATTAAAACCTGATAGCATGTGCTTCTGTACGTCCGTCGCTATATGTTACCTTTTCGATATACATTCCTTTATTTGGAGTTGTTACTTCAATTCCATTTATGGTATAGTATTTTACAGAGCTTACTTCCTTGCTTCCATTACTGGGATTTGTTATTTCTTCAATTCCTGTAACATCGTTATCTGCAAGTACTACATTGATTTCTGCAATTGAAGCCACGCCACCGTCAGTCTTGGTAATCTTTACATAGCGGCACTTCTTCTCTGCAAATGAAACCTCAGTCCAGTAAGGCAACCAGTTTGTCTTGTATACAGTAAACCATGTTACACCATTTGTGCTGGTCTGAACCATACAGTTGCGGATAAGTCCCTTGCTATAGTCCAAACGTGGAGTGATAACCACACCCTTGATATTCTGCTGTGAGCCCATATCAATAGTGATATATTTAGCACTTGCATCGTTGTCGCTTTCAGAACTTGTACGCCAGAATGTGTTTACATTACCATCGATAGCTGCTGTAGCAGGATATGATGCGTGTTCATTGCTCTTTGCCTTAACAGTAAACTTAGTGCGGTCTGCAAATACACCTTCTGTAGGAGTCTCACGCCATTCACCTGTTACAAAGTTGATATCAAAGCGCTCACGGCAGTCAAGGTTTGCTGATGAGCCGTTGAAAGATACTGGGAAGATGATAGTCTTGGTTTCTTGCAAACCTGGATCCTGCCAGCGGTCGCCTACATAGAGATATGTAGTAGCCTTTGTTCCCTTAATGGTAAGAATAGCAGCTGCCTGAGTGTCGTATGCATAGTAGTTGCCTACGTTTGTCAAGCCTGTCCAGCCTGCCTTGATGTTGGTGGTATACGACATCTTGCATTGGTTTGGTTCCCAACCAGAGCATGCTGAGTTGAACATGAAGTAGCGGTCGCCAACTCGTACGATAGCAGGAGCCTCACGACCCTGTCCTGCGAAGAGAACAGTCTTTTCTACTGCGCTATGATAGTCGTCGCTAAGACGGAAGAGACCGAGGTTTGAATTCTCGTCGGTTGTTGAGATAAAGTATGCTGTACCATCATTGTCTTGGAATACATTACAGTTGCGTGATTTTGTGTTTAGTGGCTGTCCTGTCCATACTTTTTTATATGCACCGTTTACAGAGTCGCACTCGAAGCATGCTGCCTCAGAAGCGCCATAGTTGCCCTGCTCATAGTGACACCAAACAACATATTTGCTCGTCTTCGAGTTATAGAGAAGCTTTGGACGCTCTATAAATCTGCCATGACCAAGTTCAGGTGTGGTAACACCATTCTCAATAATCTTCTTCTCAAACTTCCAGTTCACGAGGTCTACTGATGAGTAAAGATTCACGTCTGGAGTCCAAGGAGCCGAAGGAGCAGCAGCACGGTCTTCGCCACACATATACCAGATGTCACCTACGCGGATAAAGCCAGGACCATGAGCCTGTACTGATGCACCGGTGTTAGTAGCAGTCCAAGCATTACCATTCTTTATGGTAATCCATTCCTCAGGGCGATTAGCAAGATAAGCTTCCTGTGCTTTGCTTACAGCATCGATAATAGCTTGATACTGCTCTGCCGAAGTGGCGTTAAGCTTGTCTTCGTTAGCCTTTTTAATAGCGTTTGCCAAATCTTCCTTGCCGTCGTAGTTGGTTTCTTCGAGTTGCAATCTTGCACTTCTGATAGCAGATTCTGTCTTGAACAAAAGATTATAAGCAGTAGAAATATTATTCACTTCGTCGAGCTTGTCCTGCATCCATGCTGTTTGATCTTCGTCAAGGTCGAAGTATTTAAGAGTTTGATTATACAAAGCCTCTACCTCGTCTTTTCTATTGAAATCTGTAGCTGTTACATTATTATATAGTGATGTTACAGCCTTCTTCATAGCCTCGTAGGCATCTGTGATAGTCCAGAAGTTGTCGTGTGCTTGCTGCAATAGTTTTATAGCTTCGCGCTTTGAACTAATGTCGGTAGCAGCCTCGGCAGCCTTAATGGCAGCCTCAATCTCTGCTTTGTTGTAGTAAACTTGGCGACCTGTTGTAGCAATGTCAGCCTTACACAATAGCAATGCCGAGTTGAGGGCAGCGTCTACTTCGCTATCTTCAATTTCTTTGTAAATCTTGTAAGTGATGTTGATAGGTGCTGATACAGCCTCGCCATTTGTAGGTGTGTATTTTGCTATCAGGCGGAAACGGAATGTTGCGCCATAAGCAAGTCCTGCCTTTGGATTCTGACCCATACCAACACTAAAGTCTTTGTAGTTGACTACATGATAGAATGAAGGAGTACCGCTCCATCCTCCCAATGAGTAGCCTTTAGCATCATGCCAGTCGCCATCGTGACCATTGGCACTTGCGTAGCTTCCGTTTGGCGCAACGAGTGAGCCATCTTGTTTTACTGAGTAGATGACAATAGAACTACCTCCTAACGAAGTAAGATCATTTTCTGTACATCCCAATGCTTTTGCTATTTGCGCCTTGTCGAGGGCGAAATAAGTAGCGGTCCAGTCTTCTGTACCACTAAGGTCATCATAGAATGTTGCTGTAAGCGAACTTGCCCATGAGGCAATGCTGCTTGCAATAATGAATAATGACAAGATAAGTTTTCTGATTCTCATTTTGGTTTTTGTTATTTGTTGGTTTTGTTTCTTTTTAGCATCATTATCTTATAGTGGTTTAAATTTGTCTTCGTAGCATCAACGAAGCACAATTTATTGTTGCTCAAATCATAATAAGCTTGGCATTTCCTCATAAGACCGTTGATGTCAATATGATAGAAATTATCATCTTTTGGTTTGGTTATTAGGATGTTAGCTTCTTAGTTGATGTTGCAAAGATAGTCTATGAATATTCAAAGTAGGTTAAATATCGTATCAAAAACGTGGGGATTATTCTTCAATTGTGGATTTGAACAAAACACCACCTTTGAATGAATAATCCCACACTACTACCTAATGAACTAACTAACTATATAACTAACTGAAACATTTATAGCCTTTGCATATCTACATTCTCTAATGCTGAAGCAAAGGTAGTTGGTTATGAATAGAATAACAAAAAAATATTTTTCAAAACAAAGGTGGTTATTCGTCAACGATAAAGTTGAACGAATAACCACCTTTTGGTGAAATGAAACGCTATTCTGCTACATGCTTACCATCTTTTTGCCATTGATGATATATACTCCTTTTGTGGATTTCTTAACCTTTCTCCCACAAAGGTCGTAAATGTTATCTTTGTTGTTGATGTTCTCGCATATCTCGTTAATACCCGAAGTTACTGATGTTGCTTTATATGTGAGTTTTGCATTTGCTAATCTTGCATACCATCCATTGTCTGAGCGGACACCAATATTGAGTCTACCTCTCTTCACGTTGCATTCCACTTTTAGTGTCTCCCATGTTTCAGGTTCTTGTGCCTTTTGGCTCATGGTTTTACCTGCAGATGAAGCATAGATAAATGCGCTTCCGTCGTTGTTGCCACGACTCGCCTTTATTTGTGCAGAGAATTCATATACACCATCAGCAAGACCTGTAATAGTTTGGCTTGTCTCAATATATTTTATCGATGCAGCCCAAACCGTGAAATAGTTCATGTCGTTTTCTGTCTTCACGGTGATGCTCTCCTGTCCGCTTGTGCTCTTGTCTACATTCCATCCCATTGGGCGTGTGGCTTGCACAGAGTTGTACCAGCAGAATCCTTCTGCGAAGTCTGGATTTACTATAGCAAATGTTGCATCGGCAGGAAGGGTAGACTTCGATAGCGAAGCTCGTGCCGAGCTACGCAGATTTCGCACCTGCTCATCTATCTCCTCAATAGTGGCGGCTGCAGTCTCGTTAGGATATGCTGTGTTGAAAGCATGTTGTGCATATTCCAAAGTAGAGCCATAAGCTCCCGACTTTTGTGCAGGATTAGGGTTGATAGCTATCTTTATATCTTTGTTTTGTGCTATCTGCTCTGCTATGCAGCGTGCTGTGATATATGCGCCAAATTCGCATAGATGGGTGTTGTCGATTTCTTTGCCAGGGAAATATTCATGGAGCGCACGGCTACCTACCACTCCTGCTATATTCTCATAGCAACGGCTGTATAGATTCATGTCGATAAGTGGAACTTCGCTTTCTTGTGCCACCTGTTTCATTGCTTCTGCATATTCTGTATGCTCGTCGTTGATATTGCCATCAGAGCCAAACATGCGGCGCACTATAGGGGTTAGTAGCACAGGGTTAGCGCCCTTTTCGCGTGCTTCTCTTATAAACTTCTTAAGGTTCGATTTATATGATGTGGCAGGGTCTGTATGAAGCGAAGCATCAGTCTTTTCGTCGTTATGTCCGAATTGTATAAGCACATAGTCGCCCTCTGACAGTTGGTTTACCACATCCTTCCAACGTCCCTCGTTGATGAAGCTAAGAGTGCTACGACCGTCAACAGCCTTGTTGTATACTGTAACCAATGAAGCGTCAACGAATTGTGGGAATAGCATTCCCCATCCACGTTCTGTAGCGCTCGTCTTGTTAGCCATAGTAGAGTCGCCAATAGTGAATACCTTTATAGGCTTTTCACCTTCTGCCGAGAACGATAGCCCTTTTAGGGTGAAGCGATAGGTGGTTAGCTTGCCGGATGGAAAATGCGGCGCACATGGCACGGATAGATGATTTCGTGAAGACGTTGCCATTGGGCTATGAAACAATAATAGGCATGGAAGGTAAGGGCGTGAGCCAAGGACAGAGGCAACGAATTCTGATAGCAAGAGCCATATACAAGAATCCAGAATACATGTTCCTTGACGAGGCTACAAACTCCCTCGACGCCACTAACGAGGCGAAGATTATGGAAAACCTGCAACGGTTTTACGAGGGACGCACTGTGGTGATAAGCGCACATAGGTTGAGCACTGTACGCAATGCAGACCAGATAGTGGTGATGAATGGTGGCGAGATTGTGGAGCGTGGCAACCATGAGACGCTGATAGAAAAACGTGGCAGATATTACGAATTGGTGAAAAACCAGATAAATATAATTGAGGAGTAGGAAATATGAAAATAAATGATATTCACAGCCATTGCCCGGAGGTTGAGAACCTTATGGGTGGCAGGATGCCGTTCGTGACACTGCATGGCATAACGCTTGTGGCACTTGTGCTGATAGTTGTAGCTGGAATACTGATGTTGTCGGACGGAACACCACAACAGCTGATGAAGGAGATGATAAGGCATACTGTGGAACAGATAATGGTAAGAGCACAGGGCATTTAGTTCACTTAAAATATGCAGAATTATGAAGAATGTAGTGTTGTTTATTGCCCATTTCATAAATGACGATACGTTGTGCAGATATAGGAAACTGCGCGATGAACTGGAGTGTGAGAAATATGATGTGGTATGGGTGTATACGGCAGCGGAATATGACGAAGTAATGTTTCCGAAGGATGTGAAAGGGATAGTGTATAGATCATCGGATTTTCAAGGATTGGGCTATACACCTATTGAGAATACGATTGTCCCTGGCAGTCCGCATTTCATACCGTTGCGCTTCTATCAGGATAACAAGGGGTATGGCGGTTATTGGTTTGTGGAGTATGATGCAGTGTTCACAGGAAAATGGAATACGATGATGGACGATTGCGACGAAAATCTGCGGAATTATGATTTTCTGACCTGCCATGTGGAACGGTTTGGCGATGATAACAAGGAATGGAGTTGGTGGTACAGGTCGAACAATTGTGGCTATGCTTTGGCGGATTGCATGAAAGGGTTTAATCCTGTATGTCGTTATTCACGAAGAGCATTGGCGCTCTTGGACGAATATATAAAAAAGGGATATTCGGCACATTCGGAAGTCATGATAACAACTTGCTTGTATCATCATGGTTTTAAGATAGGAGATATAGGAGGTACAGGTGAGTTTACTCCGCATGGATATAGGAACAAATATTACGTACAAGGCAGAGGAGTCAACAATGGTACCATGCGTTGGCGCCCTCTTTATACTATGGAGGAGATAGAAGCATTAGGTACGAAGAACAAATTGTTTCACCCGATAAAGTAACTACTCAGATTTATTTTATACTCTTGATGATGCAGCAAAGCACTATTGCTTTGCTGCATCATCTTTTTCTTTTCTTTTTATATCATTATTCAGTTATTTTTTCGTATTTTTGTACCCAACAAATCAAGCCTAATTTTTTATATGCAAATCAAACTGACATAAAAATAATGAAAAAACTAATTTGTACATTGATGTCAATGCTGACATTGACAACTGCTATGGCACAAACGGAACTTACTTATACAGAGGCAAAGAACTTGTATAAGGACAAGGTGAAGACTTCGGTGAGTGTTCACGATCCATCGGTGGTCTACGACAGTAACAGCCAGAAATACTATATCTTCGGCTCGCATCGTGCATGTGCGTATACTACAAACATGCAGAACTGGACTCCGGCAACCTTCACTTGGCAGAATGGCACTAACCTCAATGCTACTAATGCCGAGGCTTTCACCACACAGAGGGTGAAGACCATAAAGAAAGGCGGAGTGGATGTGGCGCTGCCACAGTTTAATGCTATGGACTGGTCGGCACGCACCGACGAGAAATACGACATCAATGGCAATATGTGGGCACCGGACGTGGTGTGGAATCCGGTGATGAAGAAATGGTGCTACTATCTTAGCATCAATGGCGACGCATGGCATTCAAGTATCATATTGCTCAC
>JABLTL010062297.1_pt1 | contig 37850 bp, 26 predicted proteins | sample 7160151 | NCBI WGS metagenome assembly JABLTL01 (sample SAMN14651223, study PRJNA627086) | human gut metagenome | isolation source: feces | host: Homo sapiens
CGGGCGGACGGCTTCTATCTGAACGGGAAAAAGACCTTTCTGCGGGGTCTGAACCGGTTGCCGAGGTTGAGCCCGCTGCCGAGCCTGCGCCGGAGGCGCAGCCCGAACAGCCGGAAAGCCAAGAGTAATTTACAATAAGCCTTCGCAGTAAGGCTTAAAATGCGCCCGACTTTTGCCGGGCGCATTTTTTGCACCGCCAAAATTGGCAAAAATTTTTAAGGTTTTATTTTGGCGTTTTGCAATGAGCAGCCTTGCAAGGCGTTAATTAAAACCAAAAGAAAGGCATTTTAAAGAATGACCGACCCTGTAATTCAAGAACCAACCGCGCTGCAGGCGGCGGAGCAGCAAAACGCCGCTTCGGCACAACCCCAAACGGTGAACCCGCAGGCGGCAAGGCAGCCCCAAGCCGAGTTGGCACAATCTTGGCCGGTAGAGCAGCCCAAAACCGCCCCGGTACAACCGCCGGCGACCGAGCAGGGCCAAGAAATTGCGGCGCAGCTGCAAAAAACCGCAGCGGCCGCACAAGCTTTTCCGCCGCAAGCATCGCCGTCCGCTGCACAGGCCGCCCCGCAAGTTGCCCAAATGCCGGTGCCGCGCAAGGGGCTAAGCACCGGGGCAATTGTTGGCATTGTGTTAGGCGCCGTAGCCGTATTTTTGGTGGCAGCTGTTGCGGCCTCGGCCGTTTTTTTGGCAGCGTTTGGCAAGGCCAAGCCTAAGGATTTTGTAAAAGACGGCTTGCACATTACCTTAACCGACGATTTTACCGCTACCGAAATGGAGGGCTTTACCGCATGCTACAGCGCGGATGACGCAGTTGTTTTGGTACTGAAAGAGCCGTTTACATTGGCCGATGGTTTTGAAAATTACACCGTTACCCAGTACGGCGAGTTGGTTATTCAAAAGAGCAATTACAGCAGCCAAACAAAGCTGGAGCAGCAAGACGGCTTAAATTATTTTGAATACCGGTATAAAAACGAGCAGAACCAGCAGGAGTACCATTACATTGCCACCCTGTTTAAAAGTAAAGACGCCTTTTGGTTGGTGCAGTTCGCCGTGCCGCAAACCGGTTTTGAGGAGCAGCGGCCGCAGCTCATGCAGTGGGCAAAATCGGTAAGCTTTGAGGAATAAATTTTTAAAATAAGAATAAAAAAACAAGCAGTGCTGCCGCTGCTTGTTTTTGCTGCCCTGCCGACTTTTTGGTGCAGGGCGTTTTCCCTTGGCAAAATGAAACGCTTTAGTTTTTAGTAAGCTTTATGCTTTGGTTTAACTGGCGGTAGGTTTTTACAATAATAATGCCCGAAACAATGGCGGTTAAAAGGTCGGATACCGGCATAGAATACAGCACGCCGTTTAGCGCCAAAAATCTTGGCAGCAGCAGGGCAAAGCCAATCCTAAACAAAATTTCACGAACCATGGAAAGCAGCGCAGCAGCCGTCACCTAACATTACCGCAAGTTCCAGCGCAATAACCGTAAGCGGAAAAACAACTGCGTTGGCGGCATTGCCGTAAGAGCCAAGGTAGCTGGCATTCGCAATATAAATTTGGTCTACAATGTTGTACAGCGCCCCGATCAGTAAAGAGATGATGCAGGGCACAGCGTAGCTTCTCATAAGCTTTGCCACCCCTTGGGTAGCAAGGCTTTGTTGATTTTTGTTCATTTAATTTTCCTCCTAAAAACGCAAAAAATGCGTAAGCCCAAAAACTGGACTTACGCATTTTTTGCTACTCGTTAAAGGTATTATAGCACAAAAATTTCAGCTTTTCAAATGTTTTTTGCGCAGCTTAAAAAATTTGACAGCCAATAAATTTAAAAGCTAAAATTGCGGTAGCTTAAAAATTTTGGCTGTGCCGTGCAAAAAAAGGGGGGTAACCGCGGCACCCGGCACCAAAGCTGAGCCTAATTGGCGCGGCCAAAAGGGCAAAGGGAAGCCTTTTTTTGGGCGCAAGGATTTTTAAACGCCGCTAAAGTAAAAGGCCTTTGGGGTCAGCCACTGTTCTAAAGGCTCGGCAAGGTCTTCGCAAAGGGCTTTTAGGGCACCTTGCAGGCGCCACTCAAGGTAAACAGCGGCGGCCAGCGGTAGGGGCTCTGCCGCGTTAAATTCGGGCAGCAGTCCGGTTAAAAACTGTTGGGTTTTTGGCAGGTTTTTGGCAAGTGCTTTTAAGGTTAGCGGGCTTTGCTGTGCCGGGTTTAGCAGCGCGGCGCCGTTTAGTGCATTGGGCGGGGAAATCGCGCAGGGTACTAGCGGCGTTCCGCAGTGCTGCAGCAGGGCGCGGTTTAAATTGGCTGGCGGCACCCCTAAAAAATAAAGGCGGCGAACCTTTGACGCTAACTGTAGTAAGGGCTCTTTTAAAAGGGGGAAGCCTTGCGGAATATAAACCTCCCGGTTTTTTAGGCTTGGGCTTTTTAAAAGGGTGGCCAAAAAGGCCTGCTGCAAAAAGGGCAAAACAGGGTAAACCCCCGGCAGGTTGCCGTAGGGGCTGCCGGCCGGCGGCACAAAATAATTCAGGTGTTTTAGGGCAGCGGCGTTTTTGCGCTGCTGCCGCTTTTTTTGCGTTGGGTTTAGCAGCAAAACTTGCAAATTGCCGTAGGGCGTTTGCCAGGCCTGCAGCTGTGGCTGCCGGGTGCGAGCGTTGCTTCGTAATATTACAGTAAAAATTTTCATCACCGTTTTATTGTATGTCCCACTTAAAAAATTCATGCCTGTTTGGTAAAAAAATAAAGGGTTTTATTTCTGCCGCCAAAGCTTGGCGCATATATTGCAAAGAGGTGATGAAAATGATTTTACTGAATAAAGGGGATAGCGGCAGCTATGTTTTTATGCTGCAGCTGGCGCTTGCCCGTGCGGGGGAAGCACCTGGAAAAATGGACGGTATTTTTGGCGAGCGAACCCTGCAGGCAACCCAAAGCTTTCAACAAAAGCAAAACTTGGTGCCCGACGGTATTGTTGGCCGAAAAACCTTTGCGGCGCTGCGCCCGTACCTGGTTGGGTACACCACCTACCAGGTTCAGCCGGGAAACACGGTTTTTGCCCTGGCCCAGCGCTTTGGCAGCAGTGTTGCGCTAATAGAAAACGCCAACCCCAAGCTGCGGCAGGCCGATTTAATGGTAGGGGATACCATTTATATTCCTTACAATTTTGATCTGGTGCCAACCAATGTGGCGTACAATTCGCTTCTGTGCGAGCTAATTTGCGAGGGGCTGGCGGTGCGGTACCCGTTTATAGGCTTGCAAACGGTTGGCAAAAGCAAAAATAACCGACCGCTGGTGGTGCTAAAGCTGGGGCACGGCAAGCGGGAGCTGTTTTTTAACGCAGCCCACCACGCCAACGAGTGGATTACCACCCCAATGGTGCTGCGCTTTACCGAGCAGTATGCCAACGCGGTGGTAGACGCTGTTAAAATTGGTGACGCCTTTGCCGATTATTTGTTTGATACGGTAACGCTTTATGTGATGCCAATGGTTGATCCGGACGGGGTAGATTTAGTAACCGGCGCGCTGCCGAAAGACAGCGCAGCCTACAAAACGGCCGTTGGCTACGCCGGAAATTACCCGCAGATTCCCTTTCCCTCGGGGTGGAAGGCCAACCTTGCGGGGGTAGATTTAAACTTAAATTACCCCGCCATGTGGGAGCGGGCGCGGGAGCTTAAATTTGCAGCCGGCTACCAAAAGCCCGGCCCGCGGGACTATGTTGGCCCAAAACCGCTTAGCGAACCGGAATCTACCGCCGTTTTTAACTTTACGCAAAGCCGCAGCTTTGCGGCGGTACTGGCGTTTCACACCCAAGGGGAGGTTATTTACCAGGGCTTTGAGCGTTATCTGCCGCCCGGTTCGGCCGCTTTGGCCGAAAGGCTTGCAAGGGCCAGCGGTTACGCGGTTGAAAACGCCCCGGCCTATTCCGGCTACGCCGGATATAAGGATTGGTTTATTTTAGCCTACAACCTGCCCGGCTACACGGTAGAGGTTGGGCAAGGGGTAAACCCCCTGCCAATAAGCTCATTTAACCGGTTTTACCCGCCGGCCGCCGCTTTAATGGCGGCTGCGCTGCAGGGAATATCGGCCGGGGAAGAAACGCCGGAAAGCATGGAATAATCAAAATTTTAGGGCGAAAACAGCAACTGGATTAAACCGATTTTCAAGTAATATTTGTGTCGGTTTCGGTGCCGATTTGGGCTAAAAATAAAGCGCTTTTTCAGGCGAAAATAGATGAATATTTTTAACAAAACAAGTTTTGCACCCATTTTTTAAAAGCAAAAGAATTAAAATTTTTTTGGAATTATTTGGGTTTTATTGGCAAGGCACTATTGTTAAAATAGGAAAAAAATTTGCTCCAAACAGCAAAAATTCTATTTTTAGCATAAAATTATTTTTAAAAAGTGGTTCTTAAAAAATGTTTGTACAAATAGTAATCAAACCTATCAACAGGGTTATCAACCGTTTTTCGCTTAAAAATGGTGAAAAACAGGGTGTTTTTGCTTTTAAATGTTAACAACTCGGTGGATAAGTTGAATACTTTTGGGTTTTTGCCCTTTTAAATTACCAAAAGCAGGAAAAAATTCAATACAAAAAGTATAGCTCTTGTTTTTCGTGCAAATTTGCGCCGCAATTTGCATATAATTACACCGTAGTGCCCTCGCAGCTTTAAAAAGTGCGGGTTAAAAATTAAAGGGGGTTTGTGTACCATGTGTGGTATTGCAGGGGAAATTGATTTTAAAGATTCGGTTGAGTTGGCCGACTACCACGAAAAAATGCTGCTTTCCATGAAGCGGCGCGGGCCGGACGGCCACGGCATTTACCGGGCGCAAAACGCGGTGCTGCTACATACCCGTTTAGCGGTAATTGATGTTGAAAACGGAAAACAGCCCATGACGGCTACCCGCGGCAACCAAAGCTTTACAATTTGCTACAACGGGGAGTTGTACAACACGGCGCAGCTAAGAGTAGAATTAATTGCCGCCGGTATGAGCTTTAAAACCAACAGCGACACCGAGGTGGTGTTAAAGGCGTATATGCACTACGGGGAAAGCTGTGTGCAGCACTTTAACGGCATTTTTGCCTTTGCTATTTACGAAAGCCACAACCGCCGCTTATTTATTGCGCGTGATAAAATGGGCGTAAAGCCGTTTTTTTACACGCTGCAGGGCGGCCGGTTTATTTTTGCCAGCGAGCTAAAAACCGTTTTGTTACACCCGGCGGTTCCCCACGAAATTGACGAAATTGGCATTGGCGAGCTGTTGCTAATTGGCCCGGGGCGAACCCCTGGCTGCGGCGTTTTTAAAAATGTTTTTGAGCTAAAGCCCGGCGAGTGTGGCGTTTTTAACGAGTCGGGGCTGCATTTGCGGCAGTATTTTGAATTTGTTGATCGCGAGAACACCCAGCCGGAGCAGGAGGTGATTGAGCGGGTGCGCGCCCTGGTGCAGGACGCCATTGAGCGCCAGCTGGTAAGCGATGTACCTATTGGCACCTTTTTGTCTGGCGGGCTGGATTCCAGCCTGATCTCCAGCATAGCGGCGCAGTATATGCGGCAGCGGGGCAAGCAGCTTACTACCTTTTCGGTAACCTACAAAAATAACGAAAAATATTTTAAAAAAAGCAAATTTCAACCAAACAGTGATGATAGCTACATTAAAATTATGGCCGATTATTTGCAAAGCAACCACATTAGCGTAACGGTAGATACCGACGAGGTGGTAGAAGCGTTGTACCGTGCGGTAGACGCGCGCGACCTGCCCGGCATGGCCGATGTAGACTCCTCGCTTTTGCTGTTTTGTAAAGAAATGAAAAACCATGTAACCGTTGCCCTTTCGGGCGAGTGTGCCGACGAAATTTTTGGGGGTTACCCCTGGTTTCGGGATCCGCAGGTGCGGGAACGGTACGGTTTTCCGTGGGCGCAATCTACCGCCTACCGGGCCGAATTTATTCACCCGCAGTGGCAAAGCCGCCTAAATACGCAGGAATTTGTAAACAGCCGCTACGAGCAGACCTTAAAAAATACCCCCTGCCGGCAAGGGCTAAGCCCGCTGGAAAACCGTATGCGACAAATGGTTTACCTAAACGCCAAGTGGTTTATGCAAACCTTGTTAGACCGCAAAGACCGCATGAGTATGTACAGCGGGTTAGAGGTTCGGGTGCCGTTTTGCGATTACCGCATTGCCGAGTATTTGTACAGCGTTCCGTGGCAGCTAAAAGATTATAACGGCCGGGAAAAGGGGCTGCTGCGGCAGGCCATGCAGGGCTGGCTGCCAAGCGAAGTGCTTTGGCGCAAAAAAAGCCCTTACCCCAAAACGCACAACCCGGCGTATTTTGAGGCGGTAAAGGCCGAGCTGCGCCAGCTGCTGGCAAACCCCGCCGCACCAATTTTTGCGCTGGTAGATAAAGCGGCTTTAGAAAAGCTGCTGCACGCTGAAAGGGCCGAGCCGTGGTACGGCCAGCTAATGACCACGCCGCAAACGGTTGCCTACATGCTTATGCTGAATTACTGGTTAGAAAAATTTAAGGTAAAAATAGTTTGAAAAGTTAGTGCTTTTCTATTATAATAAAAAGGAACCAAGCCTTTTGGCGTTGGAATTTTAAAATTTGGGGCAAAGCAATATGCTGCACAGCAAAACTTTAAAGGTTGTAACTAACGGGGATCTTATTTACCTTACCTTCCCCTCCCTTTGCATGCCGGGGGTAACGGCGGCGTTTTCTACCCGCATGGGCGGGTACAGCCGCGGGCGCTTTGCGCAAATGAATTTAAGTTTTACAAACGGCGATAGCCGCGAAACCGTTTTAAAAAATTACGAGGTGCTGTTGGGCGCGCTAAAGCTAAACCCCAAGCGGGCCGTGCTGAGCCACCAAACCCACACCAACAGGCTTAGGGTTGTAACCAAGGCGGATATTGGCAAAGGCATTGTTAAACCGCGGGACTATGAAAATATAGACGGGCTAATTACCAACCTGCCCGGCGTGCCGCTGGTTACGCAGTACGCCGATTGCGTGCCGCTGCTGTTTTTTGATCCGGTAAAAAGGGTTGTGGCGGCCGCGCACGCCGGCTGGCGGGGCACCGTGCAGGAGATTGGGGCGAAAACCGTGCAAAAAATGCAGGCCGAGTTTGGCTGCTGCCCTGCCGATATTCACGTGGCGATCGGCCCCTCGATTGGCCCGTGCTGCTACGAGGTAGACCGCCCGGTAATTAAGGCGGTTTGCGCCTTAAGCTACCTTTCGCCGGAGCAGGTTTTAACCCCGGTAGACGCTACCCACCAAAAGCTGAATCTTCAGCAAACCAACGCCCTTATTTTGCAGCACGCCGGCATTTTGCCGCAAAACCTAACGGTCAGCGACCTTTGCACCTGCTGTAATTCCAACTATTTTCATTCCCACCGCGCTACCGGCGGCAGCCGCGGCAATTTAGCGGCGGTTATTGCGTTAACCGAATAAAACCGTTTGTAAATCTGTAACATACGGGCGAAAATAAATAACAATTTTAGCAATTTGTATATTGCTTTTTTAAAAAAGTATGCTATACTAATTTTGCGGTGCAAGCCTTGTGCCGCAAAATTAGTATCGCTTTATTTTTAGGGAGAGAAAAAAATGCTAACAAATGGATTTGTAACCGGAGTAAACTACTGGGCCTCAAACGCCGGCATTAAAATGTGGCGGGAGTTTGAGCCAGAGGTGATCGACGACGATTTTAAACGCCTGGCCGCGTTAAAGCTGGATGTGGTTCGCCTGTTTCCGCTGTGGCCGGATTTTCAGCCGATTTTACGGCTGTACGCCGGCTGCGGAACCGAGGGGGACATACGCACCACGGGGGAGGAGAATTTAGGTTACGAGCCGGCCGCCTTTGCGGGGCTGAATGAAACCATGTTAGAGCGTTTTGCCGCCGTTTTAGATTTAGCCCAAAAGCACGGCCTAAAGGTTTGTGTTGGCATTGTAACGGGCTGGATGAGCGGGCGCTTATTTGCCCCGCCGGCGCTGGACGGCAAAAATTTGTTGACCGACCCTACCGCCCTTTACTACGAGCTGCGCTTTGTGCGGGAGTTTGTTCGGCGGTTTAAAAACCGGGAGGAGATTATTGGCTGGACCTCGGGCAACGAGACCGACTGCCTGGCCATTGCCACGCCAACCGAGCAGGCCAACTGGGCGCTGAATATGTATAACGCCATTCGCGCAGTTGACCCTGACCGCCCGATTTTAGAGGATATGCACCCCTTGCGGCACAATGGGGCCGACCGGCTGTACGACCGGCACGATATGTTTGAGGTTACTACCGTGCACCCCTACGCCAAATTTACCCCTTACGCGTTAAACGAGCCAATTACCAGTATGCGCGGGCTGCTGCACGCCGTTGCCGAAGCTAAGGCTTGCGAGGGGGTAACCGGAAAGCCCTGCTTAATAGAGGAGGTTGGCACGCTGGGCGATTTTGTTTGCTCCAAGCAAATTTCGGGCGGGTATGTAAAAGCGCAGGCAATGTCGGCCTGGGCCAATGGCCTAACCGGGTTTATGTGGTGGTGCGCGCATGAGCAAACTACTTTAAATTACCCGCCGTACGATTGGTGCCCCTTAGAGCAGGAGCTGGGGCTATTAAACGCCGACAAAACCGAAAAACCGGCCGCAACCGCTTTTTTAGAGGTAAAAGAGCTAATAACCACTCTGCAGGCCAAGCTGGGCGGCAGTCTGCCCCCGGCCCGGCAAGACGCCGTTTGCGTTTTAGAGGGCGGCCGGGACGACTGGCGCAACGCCCTTGGCAGCTATGTGCTTTCTAAGCAAGCGGGCTTTAATTTGGGCTTTAGCAGCCGGCACCACATTCCGCAAAGCAATTTTTACATTCTGCCCTCGGTAAAGGCGCCTATACGCGCCACGCAAATGCAGGAGTTAGCCAGCCGGGTACAACAGGGGGCCACGCTGCTAATTACTTACGAAGGCGGCATTATTTTAAGCCAGCTGCTGCACTATTTTGGGGTAGAGCTGCTTTCTTACAGCGAGCGGGGGCAGCAGGCCGTTTGCAACGGCAACGCTTACCCGGCGCCAGTTAAGCTGCAGCTGGCGGCGCGCGGCGCGCAGGTGCTGCTGCAAGAGCAGGACGGCGCCCCGGCCCTAACGGTTTACCCCTTTGGCAAGGGCAAAATGTACTTTTGCACCCTGCCGGTTGAAAAGGGCTACGCCGAAAGCCACGGCGGGCAGGACGCGCAATTTAATTTAATTTACAAAATGCTGGCTCGGCAAATGCCGCTGCCGCTGCGCCGCGAAAACGAAAAAATCGGCGTTACCCTGCACCGGCTGCCTAGCGGCGCCACTGCGGTGGTGGCGGTAAACTACTCGGCAGAACCGCAGCAAACGGCCTACACCCTAAACGGCGTGGCGTTTGAAAAAGCGCTGCACGGCGCGGTAACCCCAACCGAAATCGTGTTAGAACCCTACGGCACGGCGGTGTTTACCGTAAAATAATTTTTGCCAAAGGGCTAAAAAGCCGCCGTTTGCCCAATAACCCGCGTTAAATTATTTTTTTCGACACGCCGGTTCAACAATATTTTTAAAACAAGCCTTTTATACTTTTAAAGTATAAAGGGCTTGTCTTTTTTTACCTTAAATTTTAGGCTGCAGCCCGTAAAGTGAGGGGTGATTTTATGGTAGAAATTATTCATCATGCGCCGGTGATAACGGCCTGCCTTAGCGGTGAGATCGACCACCATTCCGCCGCCGAAATGCGCGAAAAAATTGACGCCGCCATTGTCGAGCATCAGCCCAGCCTATTGGTGCTGGATTTTAAAAATGTGCAGTTTATGGACAGCTCCGGCATTGGGCTGGTTATGGGGCGGTACAAGGCCATTAATGCCGTAAACGGCGAGTTAACAATTACAAACACCTCGCCGCACATACGCAAGGTGTTGCGTTTAGCGGGCATGGAGCGGTTAGCAAAAATAGGAGCGGAGGAAAAATTATGACGCTGCAAAACAGTTTTAAAATGGAACTGCTTTCAAAATCGAATAACGAAAGCTTTGTGCGGGTGGCCGTGGCGGCCTTTGCCGCCCAGTTAGACCCCACAATTGAGGAAATTAACGACATTAAAACCGCGGTTTCAGAGGCGGTTACAAACTGCATTGTGCACGGTTACAAAAATACCCTGGGTAAAATTTACATAACCGTTGAGCTGCTGGAGCAGCGAATGCTGCGCATTAAAATACGGGACCGCGGCTGCGGCATTGCCAATGTGCAGCAGGCTATGGAGCCGCTGTTTACCACCGGCGGGGAGGAACGCTCCGGCCTGGGGTTTTTGGTTATGCAAAGCTTTATGGATAAAGTTAGCGTGCGTTCGGTGCCCGGCCGGGGCACCACCGTTACACTGCAAAAGCGACTTTCGGTTAAACTGTAATGCAGCAAGAGGAGCTAATTTGCAACAACCTGCGGCTGGTACACGCCTGTTGCAAACGCTTTGTTGGGCGCGGTGTAGAGTACGATGACCTTTACGGTGCCGGTTGCGTTGGGCTGGTAAAGGCGGCCGGCGGCTTTCAGCCCGAGCGGGGCTTTTGCTTTTCTACCTACGCGGTGCCGGTAATATTAGGGGAAATGAAGCGCCTGTTTCGCGACGGGGGCGCGGTAAAGGTATCCCGCGGGTTAAAAGAGCTTTCCCAAAAAGCGTTAAAGGCGCGGGCCGAGCTTTCCGGGGCCGCCGGGCACGAGGTTGGCATTGCCGAGCTGGCGCGGTTTTTAAAGGTGGAGCCCGAGGAGGTTGCCGAGGCCCTTTGCGCCGCCCGGCCGCCGGAATCGCTAAGCTACGCGGGGGAGGACGGCGAGGTAAAGGAGCTGCAAATTGGCACGGCCAAAAGCGCCGAGGATGAGGTTGCCGACAAAATTGCCGTAGATCAGCTGCTTTGCCGCTTGCCGGAGCAGGACCGCGAACTGATAAAGCTGCGTTATTTTCAAAATAAAACCCAAACCGAAACAGCAAAGCAGCTGCTTATGACGCAGGTGCAGGTCTCCCGCCGCGAAAAAAAGCTGCTGCAGCTAATGGCGCAGCTGTTGGCCGGTTAAAACCGGTGCCCGGGCTGCAATGCCCAAAGGGCAAAAAAGTGCCCGGGGAACCCCCGGGCAGCCTGAAAAAGTTTAATAAATTATTTTAAAATCACTCTAAAATGTAAATTTTAACGTTGCGGCGCCCAAACTGGCGGCAGGCGGCCTCGGTACTCATGTAAAGGTCTACCGCGTAAGGGTTTTTACGGGCAAAACCGCCGGTGTCCGAAGCAATAGCGTAGCCGTAGTTGTACTTGCCGTCGGCCGAAACAATATACATTTTAGTGCCGTAGGGAATAACCTTTGGGTTTACAGCAATGCGGCCGGGCTGCGGTTTTACGCCGGTAGAGCAGCGCGCGCCGGAGGAGGCCGTGTAAGCGGTGCCCTCAAAGGTTAGGCATTTTTTGTACTTTAGCGGCACGCCGTTTTGGTTTAGCGCAATAGGGCTGGCCGGCGTAAGGGTAGAAATGCAGGCCGTATTGGCCGAGGTTTTGGCCCCCTTAGTGCCAATAACCGTTTTTTGCGCTGTCGGAGCAACGGTAGTTTGCTCCGAAACAACCTGGGTGTTTTTCAGCGCTCCGTTTTCGTACTTTTTGCTAACGGTAACGGTTTTTTTGCCGCTTTGGCCGGCGGTGGTGGTTTGCTTGCCGCTTTCTAATTCGCTGGAGTATTCTACCTTTGTGGTGTAGGGAATGGTTTCTTCGTGACGCTCGGTTACATAATTCACGGTTACAATGTCAATGTAAGCGTCGCCGGTCAACAGGTCGCTTGGCTTGTAGTTGCAAATGTCGTGCTCGCCCAGCTGAATGTTTAGGGTTGCTAAAATATCCTTCACGGTGCCGGCGGTTGCGGTGGTTTGTCGGGGCGTTTCGTTCCCGTAGTTTACCAAAACGGTAAAAGCGCGGTTTACCTTTAAGCAGCCGCTGTCGCCGGTTAAGGTCAGCTCGGCTTTATCAAGTGCGCCTAAGGGCATGGCGGCCTGGGTTAAAATTTGCTCGGCCGTGGTAAAACAGGTGCGAATAATTTTTGTTGTTTCGCCGTCTGTAATTGTCACGCTGCGGCTTGCTTTGCCCGAAAAAGCGCTGATTGTAAAAACAGTAACGGCGCTTAACAGGCAGGCAACGGCACACCTAATAACAATAATTCCGGTTTTTAACATTAAAAAACTCCTTTTCCGTAGCGCTGCGTTTTAGCGCTAAAGTTGGCGGCTTTTAAAATTTTAAACGCACGGAAAAACGCGTTTGTGCCGCCGCAGCAGGGCAAAATTGAACCTATTTGCCGCAAACTACCCCAAAAGTATACGGCGAAAAGCCCGTAAAGTCAATGCAAAAATAGCTGTTTTTGCTATACACATTTGCCAAAATTGGGCCCAAAAAGGTTACAAAGAAATGATTACAAAGCTGTAACAATTACAGATATTTCTAATTTTTGCCATTTTTGCGAAAATGCCATTGTACAAATTAACAACATGAATTGAAGTTTATTCACAATAATACCGGGTTTTTACGCAAAAAACTTAAATTTAGGCTAATTTTTTTAAAAAAGTGGGGAAAGGGAAGCCTTTTTAAAAGAAAATTGGCCCGGTTTTTCTTAAAAATTGGCTAATTTTTAAGCCAACAAGGCCATTATTGCCCGTTTGTTAAAATTTATGCAATTTTTTAGCTCCGTTTTTCCGCCGGCGTTTTTAAGGGGAAAATTTGGGGCGTGGGCTTTGGTAGCAGGCTTGTTTCACTTTTGGGGCGCGCTGCATAAAATGTAGTGTTGGCAGGGCGCAAATAAGCGCGGCTTTTGCCAGGTTGTTCAATATTAATGTATGAAAATTTTAATAATTTAGAACCCCAGCGTTTAAAAGTAAAATTTTGCGGCAACAATAAAATTGTCGCGACAGTTAAAATAAGTAAGATGAAATGCCAAAGGCACATTGCCTAAAGTGAAAGAAAGGATTGACTTGAAATGACCGTAAAACGGGGAGAAATTTATTATGCCGATCTTAGTCCGGTTGTAGGGTCCGAGCAGGGCGGTATTCGACCGGTACTTATTATTCAAAACAACATCGGCAACCGTTACAGCCCCACTGTGATTGCGGCTGCCATTACCAGCCAGCAGGATAAAACAAAGCTGCCAACCCATATTAGCGTGGCGGCCGATAGCTCCGGCCTGCAAAAAAACTCTATTGTACTGTTAGAGCAGGTGCGCACGCTGGATAAACGCCGGTTAAAGGAGAAAATGGGCGATTTGGATTTAGAATCCATGAACCGGGTGGATCACGCGCTTTCGGTAAGCTTTGGGTTGGTTTAGGTAAAACAAAATTAAATGACCGTTTAAATGGACCGGCCCCGCAAGGTACAACTGTACTTTGCGGGGCCGGTTTGTTATATTTTGCTTAGGCGTGCGGTGTTCAACTTTTTCCTGCTTAAATTGTTAGATTTTGCCCCTACCTGTGTAAAACGCCGGCTGTAAAAAGAAATTTTAAGGTCAAGCATTTTAAAAAGCCGTGGAAACCGGTTAGGATTACCACGGCCTTGCCGCACTGCCCTTAATTTTTTAAACTCTGCAGCCCAAAACGGCGCCTAAAGGAGCCGGTTTTCCCTTTAGGCTGCGGTGGGTAAAGCAGCAGTAATGAACACTTTGCCACCATAAGACCGATTTTTGGAGCTATTCTGCACTTTTTGGCAGCAGGCGGGTTTTAAAGCAAACGCTGGCCCCGGGCTTTAGTACCGGGCAGTTTGGCGTGTTTAACCCGTTTACGCTGCCGCAAAGCGGCTCCAGGCAAAGCAGGCCGCTTTGTCCGCCGGCGTTAAAAAGCACCCAGTGGGTAAACGGGCCAAAAACGGTGTACTTAAAATTGCCAACGGTGGCGGTGCGCCCGGCTGCGGTGTAGTAGCCCGAAAGAACCTGCCCCTCCGGCTTGCAGCCCAAAACAAAGCGCTGCTCGGCCTTAGAAAGCGGTAACAGCCGCCCGGTTGGCAGATGGTTTAAATCTTTTTCCTGCAATTGGGCCAGCGGCACCTTAAAAAGATTTGGCGCGCAAAAGGTGGTGTGCAGCCCAAAGGTGTAGGGCATTGGCGCCTTGCCGGTGTTTTTTAAGGTGTAGCTTTGCCAAAAGCCCTTGCCGCAAATTTGGTAGGTTACGGTAAGGGTAAAGGCAAAGGGGTAAACCGCGCCGCGGTTGCGGTAATAAAGCTCTACCTTGCCTTGCGCTGCTTTGCGCACCGTAAAGGGGGCGTTGTAAAGGCTGCCGTGCAGGTTGGCGCCGGTGGACGGCTCGGTAATCGGTAGGGTGTAGGTTTGCCCGTTAAAGCAAAAGCGGCCGTTTGCCGTGCGGTTGGCCGGCAGCAAAATGGGGCTGCCGTGCACAAAAGGGTTGTTTTGCAGGCTTTTGGGGCTGTTTGCGGGCAGGTAAACCGGTTTTCCGTTGTAGCTAAGCCAGGTAAGGTTGGCGCCAAGGTGGGGGGCAGCCTCAGCCAGCCAACCACCGCTTTTTAAAATAACCGTGCGCATTTTTAATTTTTAGCAATTTGCCGAAAGGTATAAACGGCAAAATCGTTCGGGTCTAATTGCTCGGCTTTGCGAATACAAATTTCGGCCTCGCTGTATTGGTTTAGCCCCCAAAGAGCAAAGGCTTTAAGCGTGTAGCCCGCCAGCAGGTTGTGCTTTTCAATATTAAGCTCAAAGGGCATGGGGCTGGGGGAGCCAACGCCGTAGTAGGTGCGCAGGTCTTTGTTATTAATAAATCCTTGTGCCGTTTGAAGCATTTCGTTTAAAACCTGCTGCGCTTGGTCGGCCTTTCCAAGCTCCTGCAGGGCCAGCGCCCGAAACAGCGAAATTTCTGAAACCGCTGCCTTGTATTCGGCGGCCTTTTCAAAGGCGGCAGTTTGTTTTGCGCCCTTGCCGTAAAGCTTGCCTAAATAATAGTAAATGTGGGCCTCCTGGTTAAAAAATGTTTTGGCCTCGCCGTACGATTTTGGCATATTAATGCCGTTTAAATAAATTTGTTCGGCCTTTTTTAGCTGCCCGCTTTCGGCCAGCCGGTTGCCGTAAAGCACATGCATCCAGGCGTGCTGCTTGGTTAATTTGCCTTCGCCGCCCTCGTAAATGTGAAAGTGTTTAGCTGCCGCCAGCTCAATGGCTTTGGCGTAATTACCTTGCTGCGAAAGCAGGGTAATTTTGTCTAAATAGCAATCGTCCCGCTGGGCCAAAAGTTCGGGGTACTGCTCGTAAACCGCCAACCGTTTTTCAATGGGGGCGTTGGTGTTTTTTAACAGCTGTTGGTACTCTAACAGCAGGCGCGGGTCGTTTGGGCGGTAGGCTAAGGCGTTTTTCATGCAGCGCAAGGCTTCGGGGCCGTTATGCTCGCGGTCAAACCTATAAAGCGCCAAATTGCGCCAGGCCTTGCCGTGCGTAGGCGCTTGTCGCAGGCAGCTTTGCCAGCACGCGGCGGCTTTTTCGTAACAAAAACGGTCGTAATAAAGGCAGCCTAAGTAGTAGTTGGCGTTGGCGCTGTTTGGTCTTTCGGCGGCGTATTGCAGCACGGCAATATCGGCCAAATCGGCCGGAAAGCAATAGCCCGTTTCGGCCTGTTCGGCTTTGGTTAAATAATCCTCCCGGCCGGTAAGGTAGGCCAAATAGTAGTTTACCAGCGGGTGGCTTTGCTCGGCAAACGAAAGGGCAAATTTGGCGTCCTCTAAAAAGCCGGCTTTCATGTAGTCCCGCGCAACATCCAGCAAATTTTCGGCCTTGGCGGCAAACGGGGCAATTTTTGCGGTAACATCCTCAAAATGGGTGTACTCAATTAAAGCAAAAAGGTCTAACAGGTCGTCATTTACGCCATCCTTTGCGCTTTGGGCGGCGCTGGGGCTGCCTAATTTGCGTAAAACGGCGGTTTTAAGGTTGTGCGCCTTGGTGTGCCCTTTGTTTAAGCCAATAGATTCCTCTAATTTTTCCAGCGCGGCGGGGTAATCGCCGTTGCGGCAATCTAAGCAGGCTAATTCAAACAGCGCGGCGCTGCGGTGCGGGTAGTTCCAAGCGGCACGGTACAAAATGTTGTACGCCTCGTTGTAACGGCCCAAAAATTCTAACGCTAAGCCCTTTAGGTAAAAGGCCTCGGTATCGGCCGGGTGCTCGTTTCGGTCGGTCAACCGCTCAATGGCTTTATTGCTGTAAGCCAGGCTTTCTTTAAAACGGCCGTTTTTTAACGCCAACCGGGCCATAGAGGTGTTGCAGCGAATATCGCCCGGGTCGCGGCGCAGGCCCTCGGTGTAATAATCCTCCGGCTTGTAGTTGTGCTGCTTATACTGCTCTAAGTGAAAACCGTTTATGTAAAGCTCCTCTACGGTTTGGTACTCGGCCGGGCGCTTTACGGGCTGGCGCACTTTAATGGGTTGCTTTTGGCCGCGGCGGTAGGGGGTGTAGGCAACCAGCTCTTTGCCCTCGGCGCTTAGCAGCGCTACCTTAACGTTGTGAAAATTGGTTATTTTGGCCGCAACGGTTTTTTGGTAAACGGTTGTGGGGTCTAAATCGGTTGTTTCGGCAAACAGTTCTTTACCGTTTTCGGTTACTCTTACGGTGCAGCCCTTAAAGGTGCCGGTAACATTAAAACCAATGTAAAGCCCGTTTTCGCGCGGCTCTACATTTACGGCGGCGTCAATGGTGGCGTTTTTAATTTCGCCAATTTCCCGTACCGGGTACCAGTATTGCTCAAACTCGCGGGTTTCGTACGGGGCAATCCAGGTAAAATCGGGCTGGTTGTCGGTGTAAACGCCGGTCATTAGTTCAATGTACGGGCCGTTTTTGTCGGTTAAATTTGAGCACCACATATCGCCAAAATCGCCAATGCCCCAGTGCCACATTTTTTTACCCGGGGAAATGTGGTGGTTGGCAACCGTTGCAATGCCCTTTTTCAGCCCGGTATCGTAGCCCGAAATAAAATCCATATCCGATTGCCCTTGCGAAATAAGGTAAGAGGACGGCACCTTTACGGCGCTGTAATGCGAAAGGTCGGTGCCCTTACCAAAATTGTAGGGACGCGCGGTTTTGTAAACGCCTTTGGCAATGGGCCACTCCAGCACGGCGCGGCGGTCATGGTCGTTTACCCATTCGCAATCGGGCGGAAAAACGGTGCGGTAGCCGTTGTTTACCGGAACGGCCAAATTGGCCCACCACATAAACACCTGCGGCAGGGCGGTGCGGTTGTAAAGGCGCACTTTGGCTTTAATGTAGCTGCGGCCCTTATCCAGCGTAATGCCGGCCATGCCCTTCATGCGGCCAAAGGGTTCTACCTCGCCCGTCCAAACCGTTTTGCTGCCGTCTTTATTCTCCTGCACGGTGGCCTCTAACGGCATAAAGGTTGTGGGGCGGTGGTGCTGCGGCCAGTTAAATTCAATCCCGCCCGAGATCCACGGCCCTGCCAGGCCAACCAGTGCCGGTTTTACCACCTCGTTGTAATAAATAAAATCGTACTGGCCAATTTTATCTAACCCGCGCAAAATCTTGCCGCCCAGCTGCGGGGCAACCTGCGTTTTAATGTACTCGTTCTCCAGAGTATAAATTTCGTACTCCACATCGGTTTTTTCATCGCTGATCCCGTCGCAGTAGGGAATGGGGTACACCCGGCCCGAAGCGCCCTGGTAGGGCTTGTTTTCAAAAAACATGGGCAGCTCGTGCGCTTTTTGGGGAATGTAGGTTGGAATTTTCATTCCGTGCTTTTTACAACTAACATCTGACATAATAAAACGGCCTTTCGTATAAAATCTTTTGCCTTTTATATTGTAGCAAGAAACGGCGCAAGATAACAGACAAAAAAACCTGTAAAAAGTTACAGGTTTTTCTGCTTGCTGCCAGGGCCGGATTATAGTATAATAATAGTAGAAATTAAGTACAAGGCGGCACGGTGCTTTGCAATTTGGTGTGTTTTGGGCACTTTTTAAGCCCGGTGCATTAGCCGTCCAAAATTTTAGCTGTAAGGCCTGCGCCAAGGCTGTTTTAGGGGGAATAAATTTGGTTTCAATTTTAACAGAGCCGGCTTACGGCAAAAGCATGTGGTGCAAGGCGCTGCTGGCCAGCTTAACCGATTGCTTAAAACAAAAGCGCATTCCCTTTTGCGAGGTGTTTGAGGAGCTGCCTGCCGGGTGCGATTGCGTTTTTATTATTGCCGCAAACTACAACTGGATTAAACAAACGCTTTGCTGCTTAAATGCCGTGGGCATTAAACCCATTTTGCTTTGCAACCAGGCCGAAAACATTACCGGCTACAGCTACAGCTGCGTTTGCTCTGACATTGTTGGCTCTATGCGTTTTTTATTGCAGGAACTAAAAGCCGAGGGCAAAACCAAGGTGGCGCTGTACGGCGTGAACACCGAATCGATTTCGGATATTGGGCGGGTAGACGGCCTGTTTGCCCTAAAACAGGGCCAGTTAGATTCGCTGCGCGTTTTTGTAAACGAGGGCTCGTTAAACGAGTGCTTTAAAAGCTTTTACCCGGTACGGGAGGAGTACGACGCCGTTATTTGCACCAACGATTTTGCCGCGATCTCGCTTATTCGCAACCTAAAGCAAAAAGCGCCCGAAATTTTGCCGCGCCTTAAAATTTTCAGCTGCACGCAAACCAATTTTTCAGCCTACTACCAAAAAGAAATTACCACCGTGAACATGAACTTTGAGCATTACGGCAAGGCTGCGGTTTTTATTTACGAAAGGCTGAAAAATCACCCCTATATGTCGGGCATGACGATTACGATTAACTGGAACACGGAGGAGAATAAAAGCGCGCTTGCGGCACCGATTTTGTTGGGAAAAATTGATGCCACGGATGTTTTTTACGCCGACCGGGAAATGCGGGAGATGATTTTAGTAGAGCAGATTTTAAGCATGAGCAGCAAGACCGACCGCATTATTTTAGACCAGCTGTTAAACGGCGCCACCATTGAAAAAACTGCCCAGCAGTGTTTTTTAACCGAGAGCGGCGTAAAGTACCGTATTAAGCGAATTTTGCAGGAGTGCGGGTTAGAGAACAAAACCGTTTTAACCACGCTGCTACAAACCTACCTTGGCCCGGCCGGCAGCCGGTTTTACTTAAATTTTTAAGGTTTTGCCACCGCTTAGCGGCGGAAAGCAGACCGCAAAACAAAATTAGGAGCGCCGTGTTTTTGCCGGCTTGCTATGATGAAATTTTTCGTGTAATATTTTTGAAGTACGCTATAATATATACGATACTTGCATAGGGAGATGCCGGTATTGTTAAGCTTTGCTGAACAACTTTTATAAGGGAGAACTGTTTATGAACACATCTGAACTGAAAAAACTTCTTGAAAGTATGTCGTTGTAGGAAAAATTTGGGGAGCTGCAGCAGCTTTCCGGTCCTTTATTTAGCAAATGGCAGCCGCCCTTGATATGTCTTGCTCTTTCTGCTATTATGCAAAAATGGCGTGCAAGCCGTTTTCCGTCTTTCACGCCCTTTATCACTTTGCTTTTTGATACCGTATTTTGGGCTTTACACATAATTTGAAGAAGAACCTCGGTAAATTCTTTCGGGAAAAGATTATGCTTCGTAGGACGCCATTCACCCCCGTTAAAATCCAATCAAACATAAGACCAAGGATCATTTTTATTCGCATAATATTCAATTTTTTCAAACGGACGAATCAAAAAACCTTCTCCAACCGATATGGAATAAGCTTTTCCTTTGCACACAAAAGTGCCTTGACCCTTTATTACATAGTGCAAAATGTAGCAAGTACGAACGCCCGGCCCCCAGTGCTGTAACAAAGAATCATTTTTCCTGCCGGAATACACATGGCCCCTCGGTGTTTGAAACATTATTTTACCTCAATGAAACAATTTTACATAGTATTGAAACAATATTACCTTGCTATTGTTACATTTTTAACCTACAATAAGTTTAAGATATTTTTATATAAATGTCAATTGTTATTCTTAAAATAGGAGTATAGTTAATGAATAGCATAGAAAAGTTTTGCAGAAAAATTGAGATGCCCGAGGAAGAATGCGAGGTGCTCGGTGCCGCTTACCTGAAAATAGTTGAGAATAAGTCGGTTTACGGTGTTTTTGAAGAATGTGTTTCGGTATACAAGCAAAACACCGTCTTTGATCGCGGACCGATATTTGAAAAAATAGGGGGACTTTCCGAAAAAACAGGTATACATAAATATACGCTTGACCTTGTGTATTTGATTATGCTGGTTCCGCATATGAAAGTGGTGTATGAAGAAAACGGATTGACAGAGAAAGTATTTAACGATTCTGTTTTAGATCTTAAATGGAAATCGGAGGAATGCAAAAGCGTGTACGGTGTCTGGGGTATTTCCGTAGCTGGCTGGACATTGGATTTTTTCATGCTTAAGCGTCTTGCTTTTGGAAGATTGCAATTCAACCTTGGTAGATTTAAGTCGGATTATAGTATTTCAGGAGTGAATGTTAAAAGCGGAGACCAATATATTGAAACTCACATTCCGTCCGGCAGACCGCTTGTACACGAAGAATGCCGACTTTCATACGATCGCGCGGCTGAACATTTCAAAAATATTTTCGGGGATAAGCCGATAATTTTCGGCTGTAATTCATGGCTTTTATCACCCAATAACCGTAAAATATTGCCGGAGACCTCTAATATACTGAAATTTATGGATGATTATGAAATATTAGAACCGGCAAAGGATGAAAAAAATTCCAATTTGTGGAGAATATTCAGCGTTGAGGAGTTGCCCGCAAATCTTGATGATTTGCCGCAAAACACTTCTGTTCAGAGAGCGTTTGCAAAATGGCTTAAAGAGGGTAATACAATTGACAGAGCGTTCGGAGCGTTTATCTATCCGCACCGATTTCGGAAATGACAGAAATTGCGGTAATGTGGTTGAAACTCAAGCCCGGAACGGTTTGCAGTAATTCAAGAGCATAAGCATACGGTTCGGTTAAGCGTTGAATTTTAAGCGAAATATTTTGTTTATGAGCGCGAATTTCGTCAATGTGGCGCAGACGCTCTTTGAGTTTTGCCAAAGCTTCTCAACAATAAATATAATCAGTCGGAGAATACTATCTAAACACGCCGGAACATTCAGAAAAGTCAGGGTAATAAAATGAAGCAAAAAAGTAGCAATACGGCAATAATTATAGGAGTTGTATGCATAGCAACATATTTGACGAATTATTATATGCGTCATATTTTAAGTGTTTTGATGCCAAGACTGTTGGAAACCGGAAAATTCACCGTTGAGCATATAGGACTGCTGTCATCGGTGTATATGTTTTTTTATGCGGCGGGGCAGCTTGTAAACGGATTTATCGGTGATTATATATCGCCACGGAAGTTGTCTTCTGCCGGTATATTTATTTCGGGTGTTGTTTCGATCATTTTCCCGTTTTTCGGGAGTGAAATATTACATATAGCCTTATTTGCCGTATTGGGCTTTGCGCTTTCAATGGTCAGAGGACCGTTTATGAAGATTATTTCGGAAAACACAAGTCCAAATCAAGCAAGAACAATTTGTATATTTTTCTCATTCGCCGGTTTCGCAGGGCCCTTAATTGCAAGCCTGTTTGCAATGGTAAATAATTGGCAGTGGGTTTTCGTTGCCGCAGGCAGTGTGTCAACAATTGTTTCGGCTGTTGCATATGCGGTCTTTACAAAAATGGAGCAAAGCGGGAAAATAACATACAAAATAAGCAAAAGTCAAAGCTTGGGGTCATTGCTTGCGGTTTTTAAAATAGATAAGTTTGTATTTTATATGGCAATAGCAGCACTTGCCGAAATGGGTGGAGTATCGATATCCTTTTGGATACCGACTTTCCTGACAGAAAATCTGCTTTTCTCAAAAGATGCGGCAAATATGATATTTACGTTTATATCGGTAACGCGTTCTATAGTGCCGTTCTTAACGCTTATCGTTTTCCGACTTATAAAAGAAAAGGATATAGCTCTGCTGCGTGCATCTTTTTTAGTGTCAACGGTTTTATTTGTTGGTATGTTGCTTTCACAAAACAGATGGATAACGCTTTTACTGCTGATTGTTTCACTAATGGCAATGAGTTGCCCGTCGGCATTGTTATGGAGTATTTATATACCGGGACTTGGAAAAACTGGAAGAGTTTCAAGCGTAAACGGTATATTGGATTGCACCGGTTATATAGCTGCGGCAGTAGCTAATATTCTTTTCGCAGGTATTATGAGCAGAGCGGGCTGGAATACAGTAATTCTTCTTTGGGCAAGCATAGGAGTTGTAGGTATTATTGCTACGCTTGCTGTAAATAAAGCTGAAAATGGCGTGACTGTGTTATGAAAACTGCGTGTGATACAGATATACGCAACCCATAAGCGATGTTAAATTATCCAACTGTTTTAACAAAATCAGCTGTTATTGCCGCCGAAAATACTGTTGCGGAATTTGGGGAAACGGAGTGATATGTAACAGGCGGAGATATCATATCTGATGATCCGTATTTATGGAATTTCTAATATAAAAGTGTAATACAACTTTACGAAGGGGATTGGTTAATGAAACTTTATGATCAGAACATATGGGGAAATTTCGGAGCAAATGATGCAGTCGGGAACAGAAAATTTCTTGTGAACGAGATGGTGAGAGAGCAGGATGCGGATATTTGTTGTTTTCAGGAATGTAATCCCGGCACAATGCGTGCGGGCAAAGACAGTATACAAAATCTCTTGTCGGATAAGTATATAGAAATATGTATCGACAAGGCAAATGTTAATTTCACTCCCGTTTTTATAAGAAAAAATACATTCGATGTTATTGAGGAGGGATATTTACCGTATCCCGGTTTAAACGACATAAACTCAAAATCTGTAACCTATGCGGTTTTAAGAGAAAAGAAAAGCGGTAAGGTGTTTACGGCAGCCTCCACGCATTTCTGGTGGAAATTCGGAAAAGAGTCAGATGAGCAGAGAATTGAAAACGCCATTGAGTTAAAAAACCTTGCCAAAAAGCTTGCTGAAAAATATAATGCTCCATTTTTGGTCAGCGGAGATTTTAACAGCGGATATGCCGAATGTACGCAAGGACCTGCCGGATATGAAAAAATGCTTGAGCTGGGATTCAGTGATATTCGAGGCATTGCCCGAAATACTACCGAAGAATTTACCTGCCGGGAAGATTATCCTGTGCGTACCGATGATGATGTATATATAAACGGTACAATGCCGATGTATACGATAGATTATATATTTGCTTACGGTGACGGATTGAAAGCAGAAAAGTTTGATATCATAACAAGTCAGAAAGCGCTCAATAGTTCTGATCACTGTCCGCTGATTTTGGATTTTGAGATAAAATAGTAGGTGGCTAAAATGAAAAAGATAAAAGCAGTTTTAATAGGAGCGGGTAACCGCGGTATTACATATACCAATATCATGTCGCGTATGCCTGAGAATTACGAGGTTGTTGCTGTTGCAGAACCGATTGAAAGCAGACGGGAGCATGTAAGAAAAAAGCATAATATCCCAAAAGAATTGTGCTTTACGGATTATAAGGATTTGTTGAAACTCGGTAAAATTGCGGATATGGCTATTATTTCTACAATGGATCGGCAGCATTTTGAATCTACAATGATGGCAATAGACCTGAAATACGATATTCTTCTTGAAAAGCCTATAGCACCGACAAAAGAGGAATGTCTTAAAATAACGAAAGCCGCAAAGAAAAACAATGTTAAAATTGTAATATGCACGGTTCTGCGCTACACACAGCTCTTTATTACCCTTAAAGATATAATTGACAGCGGTAAAATAGGCAAGGTGATTTCTATAAATCACGAGGAATGTGTAGGCAATATTCATCAAACGCATAGCTTTGTTCGCGGAAATTGGGGAAATTCGGAACGCAGCTCGTTTATGCTCCTGCAAAAATCGTGCCATGATATAGATATTTTACAGTGGCTTATAGGCAAAAAATGCATAAGCGTACAGTCATACGGATCACTTACCTTCTTCACAAGAGAAAATGCACCTGAAGGCGCGGCGGAATACTGCATAGAGGGTTGTAAATACGCCGATACCTGCCCGTACAATGCAGTAAAGCTTTATCTTGACGATAAAGCAAACGGATGGTTCAGAACAACCTGCACGAAGCTTCAAGGGCCTACCGATGAGGATGTGAAAAAAGCCATTTCTGAAACGCAGTACGGCAAGTGTGTCTTTAAGTGCGATAATGATGTGGTTGATCATCAGGTTGTAAATATGTTGTTTGAGGATGACATTACCGTAAGCTTTACCATGAACCCGTTCGGTAAAGGCGGCAGATATATTCACATCATGGGTACAGGCGGTGAAATTCGTGCCGCGCTTGCAGGGGACACACCGATTCAATGCTATAATTACCTGACTGATGAGGAAACTGTTATTCCGCTTGTTGGCAAGGACGGAATTGCCGGAGGTCACGGCGGCGGTGATGAGGGTATACTCAAAACTCTGTACTCTTATCTTAACGGTGAGTATAACGGTGACTGTATTCCGGATATTGAGGAATCCTGTTATAACCATATGATTGTTTTTGCCGCAGAGGAATCGCGCTTAATGGGTAAAACCGTGGATATAGATGAATTTTTGAAAAATTAAGTTATGCGAAATGAGGAATGAAAGCCTTAAAAATGGTTCTTCTTCAAATTATGTGTAAAGTCCAAAATACGGTATAAAAAAGCAAAGTGATAAATGGCGTGCAAGGCGAAAATTGCCTTGCACGCCATATTTGCATCATAGCAGAAAGAGCAAGGCGTGTTAAACGGGTGGTTATGATTGCCGTTTGATTTCAGTGATCATTGATTTTACGCGGTGGAAGTTCCGCTGCCTTTTGATCTGCATTTATGCCAAATTTACCAAGCTTTTAAAAATACACCCGCCAGAAAGGCGGGCGTATTTTAGGGAGATTACTCGCGGAGTTGAAGTTCAACTCGGAGTTTATGGGAAAGGGAGAATTCCCGTTTGCAAGTAATTCAACGGCTGTAATTGAGTTTTAAAAATCAACCTCAAATTCAACCTCGTTTACGGCGGAGGAATCCATAATGCGTTCAACTGCAGTTTTCAGAACATTCAATTCCGGCTGTTCGTATTTTTTCATTGCAACATTCTCCTTACTGCTGTGCCGCCGGTGCGGTATTGTAGGTTTTTCCGTCTACCGTTTGGCCTTTTAAAATGTTCTCAAACAAATAGCTGCGGGTGGCGTAGCTTTCTTTCCAGCTGTTGCCGGCCGTGTCGGTGTAGGTGCCACCTTCCGCGTCAAAGGCCAGCGCGGCGCACTGGTAAACCGACATATACTGCGTTTCGCCGGCGTAGTGTACTTCACCGTTAGAAAGCTTAACATAAACCCTTACGGCGTACTCGGTGCTGTAACGGTCCTCAGTAATGCCGGTTAAGGCGGCGGTAAAGGTTTTTAAGGTGCCGTTTTGCTCAAATACAATATCGGTGCCGTTGGCTTTATTGTAAGCGGCTTTTTGCGGGGCGGTTACGGTTGCGCCGTTTTTCTCATAAGTAGAATTCAGCGTTAGCTCCGCACCGTTTAACAAGTCTTTGTTCAATACCACAAAGCCGTATTCGGTAACCGTTACATTGCCGGTTAAAGCGTTTTCGGTTAAAATGTTTTCATCTACCGTTGTTTTAAAGCGCAAGGCCTGTTTAATATTCGTACCGGCTGCACGAATGGCTGTGCCGTTAAAGGTAAAGGCGTTGTTAATTTCGGTCTGGCGGGCTGCAACCTCATCAGTTGAAGCTTTTTGCAGGCTTTCGGCAATAATACCGGCGGTGGTTTTTGCCCAAAAATCGTTGGCGTGGTTAATGTTGTTGGAAAGGTAATCGGTGTAATCCTTTACCTTTACAATCTCGTTCCAAACGCTGGTGGTCTTTGCCACAATGCAGTTTTCGGTTTCAGCGGCAATGGTTGCCATAACCTGCTCTAAGGCAAGCATATTTTCGTGGTATTTACCGTAAACACGCCCACTGCGTTCATTGTTAATTTTACCGCTTACCAACACAATAGAGGCGCTGGGATAAAGGTTTCTAAATTGCTGTACCATGCTGGTCATTGAAGCTTGGTATGAGGACGGGTTTGTTGCCGAATCGTTGCCGGCAAACTTAATGTAAATTAAGTCGGGAGTAATTGTGCCATAGCGCTCGTTCATTTGGTTAATCCGCTCTTGCAGCATTCTAGCGCCCCAAGCTGCATCGCGGCCGCCGCGGGCAATATTGTAATAGTTAATTTTGTTATTATTTCCATTTTGCTCTACAAAGCTTTGGGTTGCCTGCTCAAAAAAGGTTGGTGCAAAAGGCGCCGCAATGCCGTTCCCCTTTTCTTTCCAAGAGTAAACGGTTTTGCCGTCTACTTCAGTGTCATTCAGCAGCTCGTAATTCATATTGCGGCCGGAGGAAGCAGCGCCGGTAGCAGTAGAGGCACCATAAACCAAAACGTTCAGATCCTCACCGCTTTGGGCCTTTTGGTAAAGCGGGGTAAGGTCGGCACCCTGCTTTTCTACCCCGGTGCCGTAATCAATGCCGCTCCACTCTTTGGAGTGACGGTAGGTTACATAAACCGTAAACTTTTCATGCTGTTCGTCATTGATCAGATTTAAGCCCCAGGTTTGCTCGTTCTGAGTTTTATTGGCGTCTAACCCGTAATACTTGGTTGTAGAGGTGTCGGAGGAATACATATCGTCCGGCGTATCGGGCTGTTTTTCCTCTGCCGAAAGAATAAAGCGACCGGTGTAAAGCGGAATTTGGCTGCCCTCTAACCAGGTAAGCGTACCGTCGGCATTAATTTTGTAATCTACATCTTTTACATAAAAGGTTTTTAAATCGTTACTGCGTACTGAAATAACATCATCCACCGGGTACAAAAGCTTTTTGGTAGTTTGGTCCCAGTCTGGGTAAAGGGTGGGGTCATCAGCCGAACGGCTGAACATAACGGCCTCCTGATAAACGGTGTTGCCCTTAGTAAAGTTTTGCCCGTAAACGGCGGCGTTGTAGGTGGTTAAATCCAGCCCCTCGGGTGTTTTGCCCGGCGCGTGGGTTTGGGCAGCGGTTTGGCCGGTTGTTGTAACCGTAATGGCCTGCCCGCGAATAACAGCGGGAATGTAGTAGTTGCCGGTTCGCCCGGGCAAAAGCTGCTTTGCGTTGTAAGCAACAACCGGCGTTACACCGGCAGAGCACTTTAAAGTAAAGGAAACCGGGCTGCCTACTACCGCTTCGCTCAATACACTGCCATTGACACCCTCTATTCTAACGCTTTCATTCTCGTAGGTTACAGGAATATTATAAACCTGTTGAAGTTTAAAATCATCTAAATACATATCAGCAACTTTTGTTTTTACTACAAAATAAATATCTTTAAAATTAGCAGAATTAAATTTTAAGGATACCTGATACCAGACATTCGCCGCTGAAGGGTTTTCGAAATCGGTAAAGGCGGTTCTGGTTGCAAAAACACCGTCCGCTGATCGGTAAGAAGCGCTTACATTATCGGCTAACCGATATAAATATCCGTCCTTTGCCCATCCCAACTTTGCATTTTGTGCATCGGCCGCAAACAATCCCATTTCTTGGAAGATATTGCTTTGAGTACCCAAATCCGGAGTCATATATTTAAAAGAAAGAATATAATCGGTATTTTCAGCCAAACCGGTTAACGGTGCAGCGGCGTATTGCCAGTTGGCGTGCACCTCGTAAGCCGAAAGGCCGCTAACAACATACTCAGCATTGGTAGTTTCGTTAAAACGCATACCAGATGAAGCTGCCATAAGCGTTGCTCCCTCGTGGCTGCCAACTTGGGTAGAACTGCCGGTGTAAACGGCTAAATCGCCCAGCACCTTTGTTTCAATGGGGGTAATTTCAAAATCATCAAACCGCATTTCGTTGCTGGTACCGCAGCTCAGCATTAAATACAAATCCTCATAGTTCCCGGAATTAAAGCAAAATTCTGCGTTCAACCAGGTATTTGCCGTAATTTTGCCCTCGGTAAAGGTGGAAATTGGGTTTTCTACCGTTGTTCCTTTGGAAATAGCGGTTGTTGCATCTGTGCTGCGCCACCCGGCGTAGGGGTTGTTATCGGCATAGAACAACGCACCGTTGGCGCTAAAATCAAACTTGTTCGCAGTTGCTGCCGCTGGCGCAAAAACACCCAGCTTGCTAACGGCATAATAGGCGGTTTGACTGCTGAAGGTACCTGTTTTTAACAAAGTAGTATAGTATTTAAAAGAAACTTTGTAGTCGGTGTTTTTTTGAATACCTTGCAGCTTAATTTTATTTAAATTGACCGCACTGTAAGATTTTAGGCTGATTCCACCGGTTTGAGAAGCTGCAGCATAATTCATTTGAAGCGCCGTAGCCGATTCATCGCCGGTACCGTCATTTTTATAAATTTTCCAGTTTGAAAGATCCTCAAAATAGTTTTGGGTTACTTTAAAGTTTTTAAAATAAATTTTGCTGTTTTGCTGCGTTTTAATTCCAAAGTAAAGCTTGGCGTTTTCCCCCGAATAAAACGGCAGCGTAACCGTATACCACTGGCCGCAGGAAATATTGGTTGATTTAATGTCATAATTGTATGTTAAAGAGTAATCTGAAGTGCGGTTGGTATATTTTCCACCATCTGCAAACATGGCCAGAGTGCCCTTACCGCCCCATTTAAAAGCCGAATCCTGTGCATCCTGCGCGAAAATGCCTACAAGTTGTAAAACGCTGGCCTTTGCATTCAGCGTTGTGCCCTGAGGCACATAGTAGGAAAACTGCAAATCGTAATTTGTGTTTTTTTGCAAGCTAAGCGGAATACCGCAAAGGTAGTAGGCCGTGTTCATAAACAGGCCCCTTCCGCTGCCGTCCGGCAGGGCGTCTACCGCATGAATACCATAATCGGCATTGGTAAACATTAGATGGTTGCTTTCCAGCTGTTGCCCTTCGCTGCCGAATTTAGCAGAGCTTTGGCCATTAATAAGCCAATGATCCTCGTACAAAAAATAACTGTCATCCATAACAGTTTGCCCTGTACTTTCGGCAGCAGCGCTAAAGCTAAAAACGCTGCTAACACTTGAAAGTACTAAGGTAAGCGCCAGTAAGATGCTGACAAACTTTTTCATAAAATAACCTCCATTATTTATTTGCGCCGCAAAAACCGCCAAGTAGCTTTTGCGGAAAGCGCCAATGCAATTAAAGCTGCCGGAATAAGCCACAAAATTACGGGAAGAACCTCGCCGGTTCCGGGGGAGGACGAATTTTCAAACTCGGCCGCCGCTAAACCGTTAGAAACCTCCATAAAATATTCCGGAGTTTTGGTTCGGTTGGGGTTTTCGGGTTGCCCCATATCGTAATTTAAACTAATCGCTTTCGCTCTAAAAAGATACGCGTCTGTGTAATTTAAATTTCCGCTTGAATTAAAAATTAAATAAACCGCGCAGTGTGCAGAACCGGTAATAAACTCAAAACCGGTGCGTTGGCCGTTGGCCGCAATTTTTTGAATGGGCTGTGTGCCGTTTTCATCAAAGGCCAAAACCAAGTTGCCGCTGCCCGAAAGGGTTACCCCAAAGGTGTAGCGCAAATTGGGCTGCACCGGTATTTTAACTACCGTTTTGCTTGCAACCGTTCCGGAGGTTTTAAAGTTGGCCGAAACTAAATTGTAAAAATCCTCACAGTAGCTTTTTTCGGTAGTGGCTACAAAACCCGGCGGGATCTCGGTAAAAGAAACGTCGTCTACCCAAAAGCTTGGATGAATTGTATTAGCATTAAAGGCAAATTGGGCAAAATTTTGGTCGGCGCCGGTTAAAAAATCCCACTCGTACTTCAACCAACCGCTGCCCTTAGCCGCTTTATACACAATTGGCAACTGGCTGGACAATGCGTCGTCGGCCGAATTGTAAACAGCGTAAAGCCACAGCCCATTACTGGCTAAAATAACATTTTTGGGGTTATCAACCTTTATCCAGGCGGAAAAATGGTAATTGGTATTAGGCTTTACCGGCACGCAAAACATATCGTCAGAATTATCTACAACCGTATTCCAGTTTAAAAAAGTGGTACTGGAATTACTGTAATCCCCCTCGCGTACATGAAGGGCTTTTGTAGTGTTTCCGTTAGGACCGGTAGTTGTTTCCACACCCATGCGGGTACCCTGTTCAAAAAAGATATTTTCCTTTTCAAAATCAATTACCGTTTTATCCTGCGCGGCGGGGTGAGATTTTTCAACTTCGGTAATTACCAAATCGTCTAAATACATTTCGGGGTGCGGCTTACCGGCGTTCAGGCAAAAAGCAATCACCGTTTGGTCGGCCGCCGTTACAAAGGTGCATTGGTAGGTCAACCACTCGCCCGTTTTTATGGTTTCGTAGTTAATCTGGCTGTGTTTTTGGAATTTGCTGTAATAATCGTAAAACAGTATCAGCTTAGAATCGGTTTGCATATTTTGGGTAACCTTAAGCTTTACCGAAACATTGTAAGCCGTATTGGGCTTTACCGCCGTACGGAATACGGTATCATCCTTGTTATGGTCAATGCTTTGCCAGTTCAACAAGGTTACAGAGCCTTCGGTAGAAAGGCGTTTTGGAATGTACAGGCAGCCGCTGTTGTTCACACCGCCGTTTTCTAATTGCGTAATACGGTTTTCCGAGCGAATAAAGCAATCCTGCTCAAAATCCACAACCTTTTGCTTTACCGGAGTGCTGTTCCAGGTTGGGGCGGTATACTCGGTGATCACAACATCGTCTACAAAAAATTCCGGATGCTGCTTAGTGGCGTTAAAGGTAAAGGCAATTTCGTTTTGCTCTGATCCGGTTACAAACATCCGCTTATAGGTAGTCCACTCACCTACCGAAACGCTGTCGAAAGAAATAAGGTCTAAAAGGTTGGTGTAGTAGTCGTAGTACAGGAACATTTTTCCGGTATCTTGCGCGTTCATAAACTTTAATTTTACCGAAACATAATAGGCCGTATTGGGTTTTACCGCCGTGCGGAACACAATATCATTCTTATCACGCGCAATGCTTTTCCAGTTTAAAAAGGTTACACCCGATTCATTATCATCCCTTTTAGCCACATGCAGGCAGCCGCTGTTGTTTACGCCGCCGGCTGTTTCCTGCGTAATGCGATTTTCAGAATCAATATAACAATCCTTTTCAAAATCAATGGTCTTGCTGGCGCGCGGGGAAGAATCCCACTTCTCTACTTCTCGTACGGTAACTGCAAGGTCTGTAAGCCACAAGCCCAGGTCCTCGTAGGTAAAGCCTAAAACAAAATACAAATCTTTAAAATTGCCGCTGTTAAAATTAAGGCTTAGCGTTTGCCACGAGCCGGTTTTGGGGGAATCAAAGGTTTTTCCGGTTAAAGTTTTTTTGCTAAACAGCGCGCTTTCTGATGTGAAGGAAGCGTTTTTATTGCTGTCTAAATAATTTAAATAACCGTTCGGCTCCCACGAAAGCTTAGAATTTTCAACATCTGTTGTAAAAATACCTGCTTTTTGAAAAAGACTTTTTTGCGCTGTGCCATTAACATAATAGTTAAACGAAAGCGTATATTCGGTGTTTTTTTGCAGCGTTGGCAGCTTTACCGAAGCCAATTGACCGCGACCTTTTAGGTACATTGCCTCTTGACCAGCCTTTTCAGGAGCGTTATGAACCTTAGTAATGCCGTAGCCGTCTTCCAACTTAAACCAAGAATCAACCGCGGTACCACTTGAGCCAATTGCGGCAGTATTAATTCCATTAAACAGCCAATTTACCGGATTGTTTAAATCGCCATCGGTATTTTCGCCGCCCTGCACCAAATTAATGTCGGTAACATACACCGGGGTTTTTTCAAAATTAAAGGCCAACACAAAATAAAGTGCGTTAAATTCGGCGGTATTAAAGGTAAGGCTTAAGCTTTGCCAGGCTTTTTCGGCAGCACCCTTTAAGGTTTTTCCGCTGGGCGTGCGCGTTTCAAAAACTGCGTTTTCAGAGGTGTAAGAGGCCGCAGAATTGGTATCTAAATAAACCAGATATCCGTTTTTGCCCCAAGAAACACCCGCGTTTTCAGCGTCTGCCGCAAATATGCCGGCCTTTTGAAAAACACTGCCGTTCGGCACCGCGCCATCAGCATAATAATGAAAGCTTAAGGTGTACTGGGTATTGGGCTGCAAACTTAACTTTGTGTAGGTTAAATGGCTTTGTCCCAAAAAACGGAGTGCGGCCTGACCGGTTTTGTTCGGTGCCTCCTGCACGGCGGTAACACCATAGCCGTTTTCAGCCGTAAACCAACCCTCAACCGCAGTGCCCGAAGCGCCAAGCAGATTGGTGTTCATGTAATTAAAACCCCAAGCGCCGGGTTTTAAAAGGGTTTCGCCGTTGGTTTCCTGCTGCGCCACAGAAAAATCGGTAATATATACTGGTACATTGGCGTAACCAAAGCCCAGCAACAAATAAACGCTTTCAAATTCTTTGCTGTTAAAGGTGAAATTTAAGGTATGCCAAGTTTTTTCGGCCGCACCCTTTAAAGTTTTACCTGAGCCTTTTCTTTCGGAAAAAACAGCGTTTTCAGAGGTGTACGAGGCAGCGGAATTGGTATCAAGGTACTCAATAAATCCGTTGCCCTGCCACGCTACATTGGCATTTTCTACATTCGTCGTAAACAAGCCAACCTTTTCAAAAATGTTTTGACCCGAAAGATCTCCATCTGCATAGTAAGAAAAAGACAGCGTATAATCGGTTTGCTGCTGCAGCTTTAACTTTGCCGAAGCCAAATGGCTTTGGCCCTTAAAGCACAGGGCGGTTTGCTCCGCTTTTTCGGGCACGCCGCTTTTTAAGGTAACGCCGTAGCCGTTTTTGGCAGTAAACCAGCCGGCAACTGCGGTACCGTCACTTCCTAATTCGTTTGTATTTAAGGCGTTAAAGTGCCAATTTTCTGTTTCAAATAAATAGGAAACGCTGGTTTCAATTTTAGCACCAGCGGCCTGAGCGTTACTTGTTCTTGGCCAAAATCCAAAAACGGTTCCGGCTACGAAACAACCGGAAAGTAATAAAGAAAGGACAGCCTTATAGCCTTTAAAATGAATTTTTTTCATTAAAATATTCCTCCCCTTAATATTTTTCGGTGGTATAAATCACCACACTGCGCGGCGGTATTACATCGGTAAAGCCGCTGCCGTTTGCTTGAATTGCCTTGTCAATTCCAATCAGCTTAGCGTCAAAGGTAGTAACCTGTTTATCTTCATTATAGCAGTGCCGGTAATAAACCTTTTTGCCGGTGCTTTTTTCAAAGTTTAAATTTACTCTCATAGAGCTTACCTCGCTGTTTACAACCAAAATACTGTAATTCCCGTTTTTGTTTTGCTCGCAGGAGGCATGATAATCGCTAACCGTTTCAAAGACGCTTCCGTTACCAAAATATTTGGTAAGCAACGCGGTTCCGTAGTAAGAAACACGCGGCAACGAGCTTTCAAACAAGCTGGGCAGTACGCCGCACCGCTGCACGCCGTTCACAAAGTCATCATTATTATACGTAGTATTATCCGGCCATTGCTGATCGGCCACCGTCCACAGCATTAGATTTTGTATTCCATGGTTCATACCGTATGCTAAAGCAACACCCAGCTGCAATGGAAGCTCTTTGTAGTTGCCGGGAGTTCCCTCCGTCTTATTCGACACATTAAGGTTAAACTCATCAATCCAAAACGGCTTACCGGTTTTTGCTTTTACCAAATTGATTCGGTCTTTCCAATACATATCTGCCACATCTGCAACCGTATCATCCGTTACATTGTTAATAAATAAATAATAGTGCCCCGAGAATATATCTATATAATCGTTTGCGCGGGTTACAGCCTGGTAAAATATTGGCGGAATTTGAGTGCCCTCCTTTGTTTGCAAAGAGCCGTAATCGTTTGGACCTACCATTTTGTATTGGCTGCGTAACCCTGCTGTTTTTAAGGCGGAATCTAAGGCTTTGGTAAAAAGCAGCCACCCTTCAAATGCCGGATCACTCACCTCTGTAATGCTTTTGTCGGTGCTGGCTTGCCAGTCGGTAAATTTATTAGGCTCGGTAAACATAATCAGGTATTTTACATTGTTACAGCCGTTTGCCTTCATAGCTTTTAACGAATCTACCATCCAGTTCCCGTAATTCTCAGCAGTTTTATTGTCATCGCCCTCCACATACAAACCGGTTAAGGGCGCCCAATGGTTTTTTTCGTAAATTTGGTGATAGGTCCATGCGGCGTTTAAAGAAATATCTAATTTGCACTGCTGCATTTTGTGCATCCACTTGTAAACAGCCTTCATTTCGGTTGAATCCCATTGAAAGCGGTTGGTTTGCTTATTATAAGCGTAGCTTGGACTATAGTAAGTCCGCACGGTCTGCATACCCATTTGCGCAATTCTTTTAAACTCTAAATCGGCTTCCTTTTCAGAATAGTTGCGGTTAAATTTATCCGGCAAATAGGTGTAGCAATGGTAAATGGCGTTCAAGCCCATAAAATTTTTTGTAACCGGAGCCGCGCTGTTTTGAACCGTAACATCATTTTCTACCGTTTCATCATCAATCGGTTCCTCCGGGTCCTCCGAATCGTCCCAGTCCTCCTCAACCGGTTCCTCGTCAATCATTTCGCTTGAAAAATCAGCGCTTTCTACCTCGCTTGAAAAAGCAGAATGACTGCTGCCGTTATGCTTATTTGTTTTCTTTTTAGCTGTTTTGTTTTTTGCAGAACAACCCAAAAGTGAAAAGCAAATGCTCAAAGCTAACAATAAAGAAAAAAGCTTATAAATTCGTTTCATTAATTTTTCCCCTTTCTGTTTTTACTGTTTTTCAGCCGTGGTGTAAACCGTTACGGCGTATGGCGCTATTTTATCCTGTAACACCTTTTGCACAAAAATCATTTTATCATCCGGTGCTAATGCTGCCGCCTCTTGCGTTGGCTGCACCAACTTAGGGTCAAATGAATAGCGGTAAAAGGATTGCTGTAATTCTTTTTCAAAGCTGATTTCAAATTCCTCGGCCGTTTCTTTACAATTTACCACTACCACTGTTACCGTGCCGTTATTTTGCACATTCATAACGGTATGCAGGTTGTTTTTGCCAAACCCCTCAAACACGGTGCTGCCAAGACCGCCGGTAAACCTGCTTAACAGTCCAAAGGCGTAGTAAGAAAGGTGCGGCACCTTTGTTCTTGTTAAAAGCGGCATTAACCCGCAGCGGTGATCGCCATTTACAAAAGAATCAGCGTTATAGGTGTGGTTATTCGGCCACTGCTGGTCAAAAGCCGTCCAAAGTAACGAACAATTTACCCCGGCGTTCATTAAAGCCACAGCGGCAGTTATAACCTCAGCTCCATGCTCTTTTCTGGAATTATCGCGACTAAAAAGCACATTGTATTCATCAAAGCAATATTTTTTCCCCTTTGGCACATAACGCAAGCCGTTTTGCGCCCAGCGGTAAAAATCGTAATAAGAATCGGTTGTACCGGAACACCAAACGTTTTCCCAACCGCGGTACGGGTCTAAATCATCCGCCCCAAAGCAAGGGTTTTCCAACTGCTCCTGCCCGGTATTTAGGTTTATTAAATGCAGGCTTTCAACCATCAACACGCCCGGGTTTTTAATATCGAAAAAAATGCCGAACTTGCCATTCGTTTGCTGAGGCACCGTAAAGCAAAAGTCAACCGTTTTGTAGCAACCGGAAAGCTCTGACGGTTCAATGGCGCTGACACTTCCCGGTACAGCCGCCGGGGCCGGATGCCCTTCGTTGGTAATAATGTTATTGTATTCCTTAGCAAACAGGCCAAAATAAATTTTTCCACTCGAAATATCCTGCGGTTTTTCCTGTAACAGGGTGATCTTGGCACAGTAGGTTCCAACCGGCAGCTGTAAATCTTGAAAAATACGCGAACCGGCAACATAGCCGCACGCCGCCGTAAGGCCGGACTGAACATATTTTTTCGGAATGTTTTGAAATTGCTGGTATTCGTGGCTGGAAAAAATATCAATATATTTTTCGACACCGTTTTTGCTTGCCCAACCAACCATATCTGAAACCGGGGTACCGCCCTCGTTCGGGCCCATAAGCATAATTTTGTTTCGGCGGCCGTCCCTTACAAGGGCGTTATGAGCGGCTTTTACGCAATCTAACCAATAACGGTAAATTTGCTCCTGTTCGCAACCGCTAAGGCGTTGAGGCTCGGTAAAAAGCACAAACGCCTTAATGTTATCAAATCCCCTTAGCTCAATAAGCTGGTGCACATTCTCGCTAACCCAATCTCCGTAATTCTCGCAGCTTTTTGGCCAGTTACCGGCCACAGCAAACGGGCTTTTCCCGTTCCACGAGGTTGCAAAAACATCATGATAAGTGCACCAACCAACATTCAGCAAAACTGAAATGCCTCGGTCCTTCATTCGTTTCAGCCATTTATATAACCCCTGCATACGGTCATTTTCCCAATTCCAGTTGCCGGTTTCCGGCTCGTAAGCGTACCAGCTGTAAAAGCTGCGTACAACCTTTAGGCCAAGGGCTGCCGCCCTGTCGGCTTCTAATTCGGCCAAATCTGCCGAATACTGCCGTCCATCCTCATCAGGTTCCTCCGCAAAGCAGTGGTAAACAGCGCCGTTCCCCCAAAAATCTGTTTGTTTTGGTACACTGTTTTTAATATGTAAAAAATTCATAAAACACCCCGTCTACCTAATCTCAAGTGTATTTTACTCTTAAAAAGTCACAATGTAAATGCACAAAGATAATAGCACATACACAAAATAAGCTTTCTGCCGTTTGTTTCCACAAAATATTGAAATTGTTGTCAATTCAAGTTATTTTTATGTTGTTGGTTTGTCAATGAAGTGTTACAAAATTAGAAAACTTCGCCGTTAATAAGAAAAGCTTTTAAATAATCAGCAGGAGATTTCCAATTAAGAGGACGCATAGGAAAATTATTGTATCTTCTGTTGTGAACAGAAAGTTGCTTTTTAAAATCTTCAAATGAATAAAAAGAATGTGTGGCATAAAAATATTCGTTATCTTTACGATGAGAACGTTCAACCTTTCCGTTGTGTCTAGGCGTGTACGGAGCAATAAGCTTATGTCTTATGCCACACTGTTCGAGCGTACGCTCGAACAGTGTGGGCGTCGGCTTTTGGGTGTTTCCTAATTGCTTTGTAAATTCCATACCATTGTCTGTTTGAACACACTCTATCCTAAACGGAAATTTCTCTATTAAATGCTTTATAAACTGTGCTGATGAATATGAACTATGCTCCTCAAAAGCCTCTAAATAACGAAATCTTGAGTACTCATCAATAGCGGTGTATTGGTAAAACTTTTGCCCTTTTGCTTCACTTACTATACAAGATTCGGGCACAAATTTTACATCTATTTGCACTCTTTGCCCCGGATATTGCATCTGCTCGTATGGTTTAGGTATATACTTCGGATTAGGCGGTTTTACCGCCATTTGACCTTGTTTTCGTAAAAGTCGGTATAATCCCGTGACGGATCGTGTATATCCTCTTTGACGGAGTTTTACCCAAAACACTACTAATCCAGCATTCATATTGCGTTTTCTCATATCTGCTATTAGTTTTAATTCTTCAGGCGTATGCTCGTTAGGATGATGATGTGGTCGGTGTGACTTATCTGCTAATGATTGCAAGGTTCCGTCATATCTTTTCCGCCAACGGTAAACATATTGTCGGTTGGTTTTGTATCTGATTGCAGCTTTTGTTACCCCATATTTTAACGAATATTTAATTAAGGCTTGACGATACAGCATTGTTTGTGTTACAGTTTTCATGACGAATGGTTGATCCTCCTGTCTGTTTTGTCTCAGCAACTTAACTGTAACACAGGATTTTCCATTCGTCACTTATTTTTTATTGCCAACTGTAACACATCTATTGTAAACCTACA
>JABLTL010056610.1_pt1 | contig 37658 bp, 15 predicted proteins | sample 7160151 | NCBI WGS metagenome assembly JABLTL01 (sample SAMN14651223, study PRJNA627086) | human gut metagenome | isolation source: feces | host: Homo sapiens
AATACAATAAACCTATAACTTATATAGAAAATGAAAACAATCAGAATTTTTATTTTGTAACAGGTTTTTACTCTCTTGTACGATATTTGCATTGTCTTACGGTTTGCTTATTCCATACGTTATCGGCATAAAAAGTGAGTAATAATATGCAAATATAGCTGTTTTCTTGCCGATAACGGCAAGAAAACAGCTATATTTACTGCAAAGCCTCAATATTATGTTTAGCCCTACTTCGTCTGTTCTATGTCAACATACATTTCGGGGTCTGGCAAGGATTCTCTACTTTCTCCATATTCAGAGTCAATAATAATTTCTACAGCCTTATCTTCTAAGACGGTCGGTCTCTCGTATTTGTATGAAGTATGGAACAACGGTACTGCCCGGAGCAGGTATTTACCGCCCTTCTTGGTGTTTATTCTTACTCCCCACGATGTCTTGCCGTCCTTCAATTTAAACTTTGCAAGTTGTGAGGTCGCTAATTTCGTACCATCCAGCTTACACAATTCAAAGCGGATACCCCATTCGGTGACCGCACTTGAACCATACTTCTTCAAGACTCCTCTTACCTCATATCCGAACGGTTTCCTTTTGTTGTCGAAATCCGTGTACGAACAGTATTGACCGCATTTGTCTAACTCTAATACGGCCTTAACTCCGAATGGTATCTTGTCAGCATATATCATTCTATTATCCGTATCATCAAAGCCAGCCATGGCATAATATGTATGGTTGTACTTGTTGTCAATTTCGAATTCCTTTTCCCAAATTGTCGTTCCGTTATATACTACTGTCTTCTTTTTCTTCAATCCATCTGTCATTATTAGTGTATGTTGATCATCAAATATCATCAGCCATGGATTGAATTCCTTTGGAGCATTAACAAAAGTAGCTCTTGCACGATAACGTCTCTTGGTTACATTGATATCCGAGATATAGTCAAGCGGAATAATCTCTAAGTTTATCAATGCAGGCGAGACATACCATGTCAGAATTGGGAAGTATTTATTAAATAGCGGAATATTGACATTCCATAATGGCTTACCCTCTAAAATTTGTAATCTTGCTCCTGCAGTTATGTCCAGATTGATGCCAGCCTCTATAGTATTCGGCTTGTTCACAAGTATTCCCAAGTCACTAACGTCTGTATCAGCACTCCACTTAAGTTGAGGTCCCACTGTAACAGAAATATATGCTTTGGCAAACCTATCCAATTTCTTAAAAGCAAGATAACCTTCACAGTTAGCTTTTATCTGAAGAGTCAAATTACCATTACATACATTACCTGCATCAAAACCTGATTTTTCATAGTTTCTTTTATAACCTTTAGGCTCTTTGTCTTTTTCTGTTTTAATCAAGCCAATTTCTTGTACAGTTGTGCTACGATAAACGCCTATTGCCTCAAGTGTTCCTGATACAGAAGCGACAATTGATGGGTTTAAGCCAAATACAATTGGGGTTGAGCCTATAGGTATTTCGATTTTCTTCTTTATTGGAAACGCTGCCACATCACCTTTATTCAATGAGTCGACTGCTAATAAAGTATAATCGAATGATGCTGTACAACCTGCCTTGTAAGACCAGGAGACTACGGTGGAATCCGTAAAGATAAATCTGAAAGTACTTTTTTCAAGACTTAAATCAACATCCACCTTTCTATATTCTAACGACAAATATCTAACTTTAAAAAAGCCTGACAAGGATCCTGATGCATAGTTCTTTTTTATTATATCCTTCTGACCCTCAACTTCAACAGTGATATCCCATTTTGATGGTTCACCAACACCTTCCTCCCTCGTCCTCTGCATGGCATATCTTCGCTTCTCAGCCAACGACTTGTCCGCGATGGCAGGATCCATATAGTCAGCTACGTTAATGCTGGCATGTATGTCCAGCTTCTTGTATACATGACCTAATGTGGTGTCTGTACAAACACACTTTATCATACCGTTCTCCTTCGTTACCGACACCACCTTTCCAATCATTGCGTCCGGGAATGTTTCGGAGAAATTGGAATAGATAGCGTCTCCTACCTGCGGTATCATCTCGTATGGCGTTGACGTGGAAAGCCACACCACAGAGTCTTCGACATTGAGTACGTACTGAGAGTTTGTTTCGTCGAAGACTTTTGTGGTGGGGTTAAACTGGTAGGTGGTGGTGCCGTCAGCGGTCACGTCGGTACGCGGCGCGCTGAAGCCGTCGCCGTTCTCTATGTTGTCGTCCTTGCCCTTCTTATCGTCTTCCGGCTCGTCCATGTAGAGCGTGCAGGAGGCGAAAGCTAAGGCGGTGAGGATCAGTAAGAATATCTTTTTCATAGTTGTCGGGTTTTATAGATTCGTAACTCCTTTAAACGTCAGTCGAGGTGTAAGGTTATCAGCTTTGAGAGCGTGCCGTGCGTCTCGCCGTCGAAGGGCAGCTGCACGTCGAAGGTGCGTAGGCGCACCTCCCGCCGGTCGTAGCACTTGAAGGTGATGATGTCCTCGTCAGAGGCGCTCACCGGACCGTACACGCGGATGACTGCATAACGCTTGCCCTTTGCCTCCTTCAGTTCGGCTATGCCTCGCAGCTCGTCGTCCACGAAGGCAGCCACGGCTATGTCGTCGCCGAGCTGTCTGCCGGCTACGCTGATGTCGGCGTAGACGACGGTGTCGAAGAAGTACTTGTTACGGTCAACTGTCCACGGGGTCATTACGGTCACCACGCAGGTGTCCAGACGCATAGTGGCTGACGACATCGCCGTGACGTAGGCGGTGCCGGGCTGCTGCGCCACGAGTGTGTCGACGCAAAGACGTGCCACTTCGGGCTGGTCGATGAGCCACATCACGCCCTTGTCCTTCACCTCTGGCGGCGAGAAGGTGACGGTCAGACGCAGCGAGTCGCCCGGCATGATGAAGACGGTGTCGCGGTCCATCTTCATCGTCGCTGACGTTGTCTCGCCCGCCTCGTCCACGTCGAATAGTTCGCCGCATGAAGTGAGCAGCGGCATGGCTGCCAACAGGCAACATGTAAGGAGTTGCCACATACGCGTCCTGACACCCCGTGGCGACAGAAGCTTGGTTATGAATAGTCTTGTCTTTTTCATTTCGGATGGATGTTGCCTGTGATTTTTTCTGTGATGTTTACTTATTTCGCCTTAGAGGGGGCTTTCGCCGGAGCCGTTATCGTCACCTTGTTGGAAGGTTGGCTGCGTCTTCCGTCCGTGAAGCGCACCACGACGTAATAGCTGGCTGACTCGCCCGGTGAAAGGAGCTGGTCGGTATGGAGCGGCATGTCCGGCTCTGTGGAGCAGAGGAAGGTGTAGTCTGCCTCGTCCTTGCCCTTGCGATAGATGCAGTAATAGTAAGGTGTCTGCTTGCCGTCCACTGCCTTGTGCTCCCATGAGAGACGTGCTTCGTCCTTTACGGGGTCGTAGGTTCCGACTGCCTTGATGCCGAGTTCTGCCTCCGTAAAGTCGGCGAAGCGTGCCGAGAAGATGAGGCTTGGCTCGGAAGCTATCTCCGAACGGTTGAACGACACCACCATATACTCATAGTAATACGTGTTGTTGGTCTGCGGCTTGTCGGTGAGGTGTATCACTCCGTCGGGGCTTGCCTTGAGCACGTCCTCCGCCGTGACGATGGCTATGAGGTCCCACGTGTTGCTGTTCTCCAGTCGGCGGTAGATGCGATGATAGTACATATCGGCGTCCAGACCCGTCACCCAGTCCATGTGTATGCCCGAATTGTCCACCCAAGCCGAGTCGAGGTGAGGCTGTGTAGGCGGTGTGATGTGCGGTCGCTCCACCTGCAGGATGGGCGAGAACTCACCGGTGTTGTTGCTGTAGTCCACGGCACGCACCTTATAGTAGATGAATCGCTGGTTGACGGTCATCTGCACCGTGTCGACGAACATCGTGTCCTTCAGCTGTCCTTGGTTGCGCATAAGGAAGTGGTGGGTGGTGTCGTTGGCGTAAGCCAGCTCGTAGTAAGCCACGTCGTCGTCCGCCGGCTTGTCCCAGCGCAGGGTGATGGTGCCGTCGTCGGCCGACACCTCTGCACGGAGATTGGCGGGAGCGTCAGGAGCCTTCATGTCGCTGATGCGGAGCTGCACCGGCATGGAGTAGCCTGAATTGCCAGCCTCGTCGTATGCCACCACGACGAGCATGCCCGTGGAGAGTCCGGTGACGTCCACCTTCACCTGCCTTGCGTCGGCTGGCAACGTCTTTTCGCAGAGCGGCTTCCAGTCGTTGCCCGTGAATCGCTCGTTATAGTAGAGCGGCATAAACCCTGCGAGGTCTGCCTCCACAGTGTCCTTCTCCCACTCGATGGTGGCGAAAATCTGCTTTGTGGGGTCTGTCTCGTCGGGACGGTCGATGTTCACCAGTGTGACGGTCGGACCCTTGGGCGGCTTCATGTCGCCCACCTTTACGGTTAGCGTCTCGCTCGGTGCTGTGGTGTCGCCGAAAGCGTCGTGCGCCATCACGCGATACTCGTAGGTTCCGGGCTGTGGCACGTTGTCTACGTACATCACTTCCTCGTCCTTGTCGTCGAGGTCCTGCTTATACATCGGCATGTAAGGCTTGCTGTTGACGCGGCGCCATTCCTGCGTGCCAGCCACGCGGCGCTCAATCTCGAACGAAGAGTTGTGCTTGTCGGTCCAATAGAGCGTCACGGCGAGCTGTCCGGTGATGCTGTCCGTCAGTCCCACGTTGTAAGGAGCGGGCACGTAGGGCTTGTTCTCCACGTTGCTGACCTCCTTGCCCTTGATGAACATATTGTCGTTCTCAAAGCGGCGGGCTGGCTGGATGATGTACGTGTAGCGTGCTCCCTTGCGTACGTTGCGGTCGACGAAGCGCATCGCCATGTCCTCAGCCAAGTCCTGACGCCATTCCGAAGCGAGGATGGCAAAGGCAAGGCTCGTCACCTGGTCGTCATACATCTCGAGCATCGATCCGTACGATCCAGGTTCCTCACGTGTCTCGGTGGGCTTCTTCAGGTTGTCGCCGTAGATGAGTCCGTAGCCGATGGTGGCTACCGAATCGTTAGGCGCATACTTGGCACGAAACTCCTCCAGCGTCTTGGGCTTGAGCGCCAACGCCAGCGTGTCGCAATGGTTTTTCTCGTCCCAACGATAGATGTTATATCCGATGAGATTGAGCCTCATCCATGCAGCATAGTCGGAGGGAGCCCATCTCAGCACGATGCGGTCGCCGTAGGCACGTGCCGTGAGCATGATGTCGGAGCCTTCGTATGGCTTGCCCTTGAAAGCCGTGGTGTCCTGCGCCACCTCTCCCGGCAGCATCTTGCCGGCTGTCGGGATGGTGTCGTTCTGTGTTCCTCCATAGAAGGAATATCCGGTTCGTGAGCCGACACTCGCCACCGCTGTGATGGCGGCGAAAGCGCAGGTGGCGGCGAATGCGGCTGATAGTCCTTTCATTATCTTCATATCTGTACGTTTTATGGTCTGTTAATAGAATTTCTTTAGCGGCTCGTAGATGGTGATGTCTCGCTGACTGCTATTGTGCAATACCGTATACTCCTTCTTCTGTACGTCATAGTCGTCGATACGGTAAGTCCGGACAATCATCTTCTTGAGGTTCTTCATCGCCTCCTTAGCCTTGAACGAAGCTTCGGGATAGCCATTGTCGCCCGTGAAGGTGAAGAGCACCATTCGGCTCTGCTTCATGCTCTGGCGCGGTGTGGCTCGCTTTCCGGCTCCCTTCATGATGCTGTTGAGCGATACCTTACGTCCTGACTCAGAGTTTTCGATGATGCCACACCATAGCAGCGTCATCTGATAGTACGGAATCTTTATGATTTGCGTAGTCTCGTTCAGACCCTCTCGCGACACTATGATGTCGGTTCCGAGGTGCTGTAGGTTCCATTCTTCCACAGCGTTGGCACGCTTGGTCTTGAACGTGGTTCCACCCTTATCGAGCACCACCTTGGCATTCTCCTTTATCTTCTTGTCCACGTCCTCAGCAAGGTAATAGACGTTGGCGATGTTTTTAAGAATGTCGCCTGCCGGGTTCTTGGGGTTATACTCCGGAATGGTGGCGTGGCTTCTGATAGGATTCACGTAGTCGTAACGGTCATTGTCGATGAGCGGCAGCGGATATTCCGAACCGTAACCTCCCGACGGATAGATGGAGTTGCGACGAATCTTCTCCAAGTCGTTCACGATGTTGTAGTTTACGTCGCCTTCGGCAAGGAATCCGCTGTAGTTGCCGCCGAGGTCGCTGTAGGTGAGCGACGTGGTGGTGGTCACCATAGTCTGTATACGGTCTGACTCGATGTTCCATCCGCCTATCAATGCCCAGTTGGCAAGGTAGCTGATGTAGCAGAACGGATCGTAGTAGGCGAGGAGAGTATTGGTGTTAGGATACTTCTTCTGTCTTTCCATTAGCGAAGTCTTATATCCAATCTCCACGTCAGATATGTTGCTGATGTCCGCGCCGTCGTTCTTGAGCGTGGCGACCTTCGTTCCGATGAACGGCAACTCATAGTCGAGCGGACGGCCGTTGTTGCCGGTTGTCCAGTCGCCGTCAATGGTTGTGACGTTGAGGTCCATGATGTTGGCAGCTACCACCGGTTCTTCGGTCTCGCGGTTGTCGTAGCAGGTGAATACGAACTCCCAATTCCATTCCATGCCTTCAGGAGCCTGGTCGTCGGTCTTGTCTGGCAATATAATGCCGGGAGACATCGTCTTTTCGTCGGTCACACCCGACTGCAGAGCGTCGTCGTCAGACTTCTTTATGCCTCCCGACAATGTGCCGTTGGGTATTCTCGTCAGGGACTGCTCCTCCTTCTTCTCTTCCGTAGACGATGAAGATGACGAATTGTCCGCCTTGGGCACTACGCGAGTGCCTAATTTGGTGGATGGCGAAGTCTGCGTTGTGGGCTGTCGCCTTGTCGGTGTTGTCTCGGACGAAGAGGTGTTGCCCGACGTAGAGGTCGTGCCCGACGAAGCTTTCGTTATGGCAGACGACTTTGTCACCCTTGTCTTCCTTGTCTGCGGCGACATAGCGTCAGCATAAAGGTCGACGTTCTCGTTGGCATCCATATATGGACCATGGAATGCAGGTCCGAAGCGGAGGTCCTTTTTTATCTTGTCATCTAAGAAATCCATTTTATAGTCCATTCCTATATTATCCCTGATGGCTGGTGCCGAATAGCGTCTTGAGCTGATTATCTTTATCACCTTATAGCCGCCGATAGACTTAGGTGCCTTGCCGTTAGGACTGCCTCCATTGGTGTACCTAGAGTAGTATTTCTCTCGGAAGTGAATGGTCTTCTCCGCTACAACTGTCTCTTTCGTCACCTTGGTCTTCTCATAGTCGAGCACGAGGTTGTAGGTGTTGCCCGGCAATACCTTGGTGTTGAACGAGGCAGATACTCTGTTCTCCCATCCTGCATATACGTCCTGCTCCTCTATCACCTTGCCGTCCTTCTTCAGCTTCCACTTGAGTTTGCCGTCGGAATAGAGGCGGTTCAGTACGTTCTTTTCCTTGAGCACGATGAGCGGATTCTGCACGTCAGTGGCATAAGCAATGACGGGTTCAGCCGACTTCAGCTCATTATACTTCGACGGATAAGCCACAACCACCAATGACTGGAGGTCGCCTCCGTCCTGAATGTTCATGCCGTCGCTGTTGCCGGTACGGAAGTAGAACGCCTTGGTCTGCTCCCATGGCACATTTTCATAATCGCCATCATCGACATTATATGTCTGGGGATCTTGCCATTTGCCGGCACGAAGCTCCTTGGCAAGGCCCGTAATCTCGAGCTTGTAGAAGCGGTTGGGGTTGAGGCTGCGCATTCCGCGTACCGTCACCTTAGTGGCGTTGAACTCTATATTATAGTAACGTATCACGCTGTCGCGCATTGTAGAGTCGCTATACTCGTAGAGCTTAACCTGCTTGGTGGACGGATTGAAGCGGAACGTACGAGTTGACGTGGTCTCGAGGATTTCTCTCTCGGCTTCCACCTGCTTCATCTGTCTGTGGAGATCGGTCTGGTCGAGCAGCGGATACTGCTCGTTAAGACGTGCCATCGGAGTGATGGTGAAGTCGGTGGGCAGGTCAGGACTGATGGTCATCTTGTGGTTCCATCCGTTCTTTCTTGTCTCCTCGCCAATGGACGATTCGCCCCAAAGCTGGAAGTCGTCAAGCGCATTGCCGTAGAAGATGTCACACTTCTTGCCGCAAGTGAACTGGAAGCGGCGGTTGAAGTTGATGAGGCCGCCCAAGAGACGGAGCTTCATGCGGAGGTCGCCGGTGAAGTAGCTCGGGTTAGGCAAGCCCATCTGGAGTACGCCGCCGATGCCTGCGTCCACGAGATCAATGCTTCCCTTCCAGAATCCGAGGTTCAGACGCAGACCCATCTTGGCATAGAGGTAAGCGTAGAGCTGTCCTTCGCCGTACCATCCCTTCCATCCTGCTGCGCCGGGAACGCCTACACAGTAGACCTCGTCGCCGATGTGTGTGATGCTGACGTCGAAGCCAGCCTCGGCGCCCATGTCGGCATAGAGGATGCCGAGGTCCACATTGATGTAGCCCCATACGCTTGCTCCGAGCATTACGCCACCCGTGGCGTTGGCGCGGAACTCTCTGATGGCTTCCTCGCGGGCACGCTCAGCCTTGCTTACGTCTGCTGACTGAACGCCGTTGCTGCCGCGGCTACCGGTGAGGAACTGACGGATGTTCTCCGGGATAGGAGGCAGAGCGCCGTTGTCGGGCAACTCGTTGCCCACACAGAAGTAGGCATCCGCTCCGATCTTCACTTCCACAATCTTCGCCTCAAGGTCAATGAGGATGAACTGACAGCGTTCGCTCTTCTGCGGTTTGCCGAGATAGAGGTGCCACTTCACCTTGTCGAAGTTCACTCCTTTGTCGCGCCATGTAAGTCCAAAGTCGAGTGATATCTTGGCTCCTGACGTAGCCTTGAAGTTATCTTTCTGCTCGCTCTTGTTTTCATCCTTGCTCTCGTGTTTCTCCTCCGTGCTGTGTTCCTGATGGAGATTGTCCAGTCCTGCCATTGAGCCCAGCTTGTCGTAAGTGGTCTTTATGGTGTCGTTGAGAGCCTGCATCTGCTTCAGAATCTTGCTGTCTGCAAGCTGTTCCGTGTACTTCGTAATCTCACCCGCATACTTCTTTGCGAGTCCGTCCGCCGTGGCGTCAACCGTGACGTTCAGACGCAGGTACTTCGACTGGTCGTCGTTCTGATAAACGATGGACGCTCTCGAATTAACCAAGCCAGCCATAGCGCTCACATTGCCGTCAAGCATGAATGTGGTGAGGCGCTTGTGCTCCTTGTCGTATACCACGGTGAGCGAGAATTTGCCGCCGATGACGTTGTCGCCGCCCGACGCTGCAATTCCCAAACCAGCCGTTACGCCGATGACGCCCTTCTGAGCGATGGCCTTCGTTGCGTCCTTCGGGTCCTTTCGGCAGTTGAAGTAGAAGCCGCCGTGGATGTCGTTAAGCTCGATTGGCGGAATCTGCAGACCCACAGCCGAGCCGATAGCGATGTTGAAGTAGCCCCAAGTGAAGTTGTTGCCTTCTTCCTTGTGCTCGAAATAGCCGCCGTTTGAGTCGAAGGTAAAGAGATTGCCGGGGAGCGCAAACTTAAGGTGGCCCTTATATCCCTTGTCCTTTACCTTGTCGTTAGGACGTATGACGTCCATTCTTCCCGAGATGGTGATGCCCGGAAGGTTGGACGAAACCTCGATGGAGTTAAACAGACAGTCCTTATATTCCAGCGAAATGTTGCTGATGTCGTCGAGGTTCTTCACCTCTGCCTGCAACTGAATGCCAGCCTTTGCCACTACGAGGTCTTCCAGCAAGCCAATCTTTCCCTCAAGGTCGAGCGTCATTGCGCCGCCAGAGAAGCCGAGGTCATAGCGTGTAATGCCAAAGCAGAACGGACCTATCTTCTTCTCTAAAGAAGCCAACGACCATTCGCCCATGTTGAAATAGATGGGCTTGTCCTCAGAACCGAGGTTGCGTTCCTTCTCCTCGCAAAGCGTCTTCCACGCCGAACGTCTCAGTTCTTCAGCCTGAGCTGCGTGTGCCTTCTTCTGTGTTTCCTCCTTATCGTAGATTGATTCCCACGTAGAACAGTTGGCAATGCGCATCTTTGTGAAGTGGATGCCGGGGATGCTGAGCTTCAGCGGCAGTCCGTCGAGAGCTTTCTTCACGAAGCTCGACTGCTCCTTTGCCTTGTCCACCTTATTGTTCACCACGTCGAGCTTGCTCTGAATCTCGTCGGCATAGCCGATGGTGATGCTTCCGCCCATAGAGAATTCCAGTCGGGTCTTCGTCGATCCGTCAGCCTGGTCCTCTGCTTCGAGGAAGAAGTAAGTCTGCTTCTGCTCAAGGTTTGCCTCTGCAAGGATGAAGTCAAAGTTGATGTCCTCCACCTGCTGCACCTTAAATATATAGGCGTAGCCGTTGTCGTTGTCCTTCTTGAATCGTTTCTGGTTATATATATTACATGTGTAGGCGATGTCCGAATTGACGAGTGGGAGCTTCATGTTGCCGTCGAAGTAAGCCTTCTCGAAGTTGCTCTGCAGGAACTCCACGCCCACGTTGTCGAGCGTAAACGCCCAACCTCCGAGCTTTCCGGTCTTTGCGCTGATGATGTCCTCCGCACCGAACTTAAGCGAAACGCCCGACTTGTCGAAGAACATGTCCTTGGCAGCGAGAGTAAGGCGTCGGTCACCGTCGCCGTCTTCCTTGCCCACCTCCATAGCCTTCGGGAACTTTACGCCCACCTTACTGATGTAAAGGCCCATCCATTCCTTGTCGTTGGTGCGGATGTCAGCCTTGCTCTTGTCATAACCGGCGGGGAACGATCCCATGTTGTTGTCGTTCACCGTTGTGGAGTGGTCGTAGACAATGGCACCCGGGCAGAATGTCCAGCCCGGAAGAGCCTCTGCCTCGAAGTCGTCCATCGCAGCGCTTGCCGTCCAGTTGTTCCAGTCCTTGATGTCAGTCTGGATGTTCAGCACGGGTCGCTCTTCCGTAGCGGTGCCGTTAGCCACCTTCTTCAGCTTAGGAATGGCGATGTCGATGTCGATGTGCAAGGCTGCCAAAGAGTCAGCCTGCCAGTTGATGTAGCATCCGTCCGCAGGTGCCTGACCTTCGTCAGCCACCGTGATGTCGGTCGGAGCCTTAAACTTAATCTGGAAACCGGACGACGGTTCCTTCACGTCTATGGTGGAAAGCAGACACATCGATCCGCTCTCCGGCAACAGACGGTCGGGGCTGATACATGTGTGCGGTGCACCGAGGATGAGGATGTTGTTGTCCGTATAGCGGCTTTCGGGCAGCGTGAACGTACCGATAAGGTCCATTGAAGCCCATGACGGTGCGAATGTCACGTTTACAATCTGGATGTCCACCGGAGTCTTGTTTACTGACTTCGGCAGCTTCATCGGCATCATGATGTTGTCAAGTCTGCCTTCCGTGAGGAAGTCCTTGGCTCGATGGTAATAGTCATAATACTTGCCGAGGCTGAGCTGCTTGGCGATGTCGCGACCTCTGTTAGACGCTTCCTTCTGCAACATCTTAGCATAAGGTATGCCAGTGTCGCCGATAAGGTTGTCAATGCCCCAGTCGGAGAAGAGCTTGTCCACCTGCTCGCCGTTGTTCGACGCCCATGTGTCGCCCTTCATGCCCTTAGCCTTGCCGGCATAAACGATGTCGTCGGTATTGATGAAGAGCGAATCGAACTCCACCTTCACCATCAGCGACAATCCGAGCGGCGACCATTCCACGCGACCGTTGCCGCGGAATCCGCCGTCCTTGCCGTTCTCCTTCATCTCGTCGATGGTGAGCTGATACTGTCCGATGCCCACCACCTTGCCTATGAAGTCCTTGGCAGACTTCTTCGTAGGCTTGAGGTTCTCGATGTTCACCATTGACGAACACTGGAAGAACTTCTGGCTGATGCGCTGTGCGAGGGCGAAGTCGATGACGTTGACGGAATCGTTGACGAACGCCACGGACTGTACGTTCTCGCTCTTGGGGAGCACGCGCAGCACCATATAGTCGCCAGCCACCACCTTGTCGCTGATCTGCTCCCACTTGATGGAGTCAGAAAGGTCGTACGTGGAGTGTGTGTAGACCGGCTCTGAGGCGAAGATGTCTGCACGGTCCATCTCTGGTTCGCCGCGGAAAAGCTGCACCTCATAATTGATCTTCACCGTGTCCTGGCGTTCGCCTACGCCACCCACAAACCATGCCTTCTTCCATTCCACGCCGATGTCGTCGCCCGTGAATGACTTGCGTGCTCCTGCATTGCCGGGGAAGCTCGGGCGGATGATCTGCGGATTGCGGAAGTTATATACCGAATCGGTCACTTCCTCCTTGCCGCTGCCGAAACCGAAGTCGAACTCGTCGTCGTCTTCCTCCTCGTTCTTCTTGTCCTCCTTGTCCTTGTTTTCGGGCGTTGGGGGCGTCACCACGGTGGTGGCGTCAGGCTCGAAGCGGAAGAGGCGGAGGTCGGATTTGCCGTCGTTCTCCACCATGGAGTAGTTGAGATAATTGCTGCCCAGACCTGACTGTTCCGCCGTGACGCGTGCCACGTAGGTCATGTCGTCTATCATGGAGCGGATGCGCTCCTGCGGCAGAATCAGCATCGGCGACATCAGTCCCGACTTCTCGTACACGGCAGGATTATACTCTATGGCTTCGTCAGGCGTCTGACCACCGACAAGCTGCACCACCTTAAACTTATACGTAAAGCGTGCCGCGCCGGGATTGCACGTCACGATGGGTTCTTTCCACGTAAAGAGGGCGTTCTGCTTGTCCATGGTGCATACGGAAGCGTCGGAAGAACTTCCGATGCCGGGCATAGGCATCAGGAACTCAGGCGCCTGAGCCTTATAGCATATAGTGAAGATGCACTGTCCGCTGCTCGGACTGCTCACCATGACGGGAGTGTCACGTCCCGGCTCCCAGCGGTAAGCCACGAGACGCATGCGATACTGACCCTCGGGCAGGAGTCCGAAGGCGCCGCCCTCATAGTCGCTGAACAGACCCGGGGTGGTGGCGATGCGGTCGTTGGGCACATGATTGAAGAGATTCTTCATCTCCACCATGCTCAGAATGTGCGTTCCGCCGGAAGGCACCGTGATGGGCTTGTCGGGCTGATACTGTGCAGGAATCTTGACGTAAAGTCCCGAGTTGGGATTTATCTGCTCAAGGTCCATGACGAGATAAACGTTCTGCGTCTCGCCAGAAGAGTTGATCAGACTTACGTTAAAGTAGTTGCCGGGATTGGCTACGTACAGCATTGCCTGCGGAGGCAGCGTGGGCTGTACCGGATTGACCGTCACCATTACGTCCTGAGCGGCTGCCTGCAGCATGGCACCCAGGATGATGAGTAGTGATAGGATGTGGAATCTCAGTCTGTTCATATCTTGATCTTTATTTTATCGTGGGAATAAAAGTTACACTATAGCGACTTGTTCTGTTCCTTCTCCGCCTTACGCTTTATCTCGAGGAGCGTGAAGGTGTAGGTGTAGTTGAAGCTGATGTTGATGTCCGTGGCGTCCAGCTTCGAACGTGTCTTGGTGATGTTGACGTCACCGTACTTGTTGAATCCGGCAGTCATCGAGAAGAGATGCTTCTGCTTGATGCTGTAGCTGGCAGCCATATCGCATCCCATGGACAGGCTCTTCGACTGTCGCTTCACCTCATTGTAGCACATCGAGAACGTGGCTGAGAGGTTGAGGGCGTCGTCCTTTAGGAAGGCGCGGTTGGCTGTCACCGAGGCGAGGTCGCTGGTGTAGCGCGTGTTGAATCCCTTTGACGACTGGTGGTTTATGGAGGTCTGGAAGCTGGTCTTCCATGCCTTCACCTCCAGTCCGTAGCTGGCTCCGATGGCGAGGGACGTTACGTCGCTCACGCCGGTGGCGAAGCGGTTGAGGTCCTTGTTCTGCACGAGGCTGGCAGAGAGCGAGAAGGCATGACCGAACTGGTCGTTGTCCACGGCGTAGGACGGCGTGAACGTGAAGGTGTTCATGGCGCGACGTACGCGAGTGGTGTCGTTCACGTGTGCCGTGCCGTCAGCCTGCGTCTGCAGGTAGCCGTTATAGCCGAACGAGAGGTTGAGGCGGTTGGCTATGCGTGTGGCTATGAAAGCCGAATAGACGAAGCCCCGCGTGGTATAGAGCTGCTTGTTGGAGAGATTGTCCTCCTGAGCGGAGAACGTGGCTGCCACCGACACGCGGCGGAAGAGCGTGGTGCCGAGGCTGGCTCCGACGCTGTGATAGTTGTTAGCCATATAGTAGGTGCCGAGCGACGTATAGTCGGGCTGTATGATGCGATAGAAGAGCGAGGCGTTCACGCCGCCGGCGTTGATGTTGAGGTTGGCGTCGCCCGCGAAGCGTGCCATGGAGGTGTAGCGTGTGTCGAACACCTTGTCCCATCTTGTCACCTTGCTGTCCGTCACCTTCTCCGCGCGGGTGTCGGTGGTGAAGGCTGATGTGGCTACGTTGGCTGTCAGCGACATCCAGTTCTTGATGCTCACGCCTCCCTTCAGTCCCACTACGATGTTCTCCTGCGGCGATATGCGCTCCTGCCAGTACTCGTCAATGGAGCTGCGGCGGTCGTATGCGCGGAGCAGATAAAGGTCGAGGTAGTTGCTGCCCGTGCCGTAGCCTATATTGAATCCCCATCCTATGCGGCGATACTGCGGATTGCGCGGCGAGGGCGATGTCGGGTCGTCGTTGACGGCACTGCGCAGCGTGCCATAGAAAGCTCCCACGCGGAACTTCTGCGTACGATATTCCAGACCCACGCCGTTGTAAGACATACTCATGACGTAGGGCGAGAATCCTGCCGACGACCTTCCGATATGTCCGTGCCATTGCTTGTACGACGGCGAGAGATTGAAGGAGATATGGGGATAGTTGAAGTCCAGATTGTTGTTGGAGTAATAAAGCGAGAAAGGCATGTTGAATCCATACATGCTGATGTTGAGGTTGAGGAACAGCGTATTGCTCAGCGGCGAGGCGTATGCGCTGCCTGCCGTTGAGTGAAAGTAGGTGTTCTGTGTACCTACGGAACCCGTGATGATAAGGGGATCGCTCTTCGCAATCTCCGTGATGTTCTGTGCTGTTGTGCCGCTGGTATGCAGAAAGAGTGCTGCCACAGCCGTCAGTATGGTTATGTGTAAGTGGCTTTTCATCGCTTTGGTTCTTTTAGTGGTTATTTAAAGTTTCGCATGTCTCGAGACATGCGAAACTTTTAGTTATATTAGTATAGTCAACTTACTTGACAAGCTTCTTCGTAACGGTCTTGCCGTCCTTGGTCTTCACCTTCACTACGTAAACGCCTGAAGGAAGGCCGGTAACGGTGGTCTCGCCGGTTGAGACAACAGCACCGGATGCGTTGCATACGATGACGTCAGCCACGTCCATGCCCTGGACTGTGATTTGTCCGTCCACAATGGCGATGCCCGAAGATGCGATGTCGGCTGCTGTGATGCCGGTGACGATGCCACCTACAGTCAGACGCTGCGGAGCGCGGAGCGAACCTGCCATCTTTGCGAACGGCATCTGCTCGTTGATGGTGCGCATCTCGCCGCTGACGGCGTCATGGAGCTTGAACGAAATGGTCTCGCCCTTGTCGGCATGGACGGTGATGAAGCACTTGCCGTCTATCATCTCGCCCTCACCGCGGCACTCGTCGCCTACGAAGGCGCCAACCGTGAAGCGTTCTGCCGAATAATCGTTGCCGAGGTCAGCTACGATGGTCATGTTGTCAGCGAACGGAGCGCTGTTGTATGTCCATACGCTCTGCTTGTGCTGGGGAGCGTTCATCACCGGAGTGCCCTGAGGCATATTCCACTCATACTTGAGTTCCATGTTGATGGTGTCTGATGCTGCATTGAAATACATATATCCGAGTCCGGCATGCAGAGTGGTAAGGGTGCCTGTCCACTTTTCGCCATTATATTCAGCGAAACCGTTGTCCTTCGATACGATGCGGTCGCCCACGTTGAATTTGTTTGCGTTTGCATCTTCGGTAGAGAACACCGAGTTGATATCGTGGTCATACTGATAGGGATTGCCGAGCCAGTTCCACATCGGCACAATCTGACGATAAGGTCGCATGTCTTCGTAGCCGCCGGGGTAAATTCTCAAGTTAAGGAGACCGGGCTCCTCTTCTTTCACCTTAATCTTATAGCATGTGCCAGACTCCAGTCTGTTGAGGTCGCCGAAGTATCCGTATTCGGGGTCGTTATGGAGAAGGGCGTCTTCTGAGCGGATTTCCTCCACCACGTTGCCTAATTCGTATTCAGGAGAGTTCCATGATACGTCGCCGCTATAGAGCGAAGTCCACTTCCATCCTGCCTTCTGCATATAGCGCTGACCGATACCGACATGTGATGTTGCCACCTCTACGCCGTCGAGCTTCACGCTGATAGTGGCTCTGCCCACGCTATGAGGTTTGATGGTATAGTTAAGCATGGTCTCATCCGTAGGAACAATCTCTACTATGCTCTTCCACATCTCGGGAACATTTGCGTCCTTAATTGTCACCTCCACTCTTGAAGGATCAACCTCTGCGTCTGCGGGGTCGGGAGTAAGCACAAAGTCGCGTGTCTCGGTGCTTACCATATCCACGTATCCGTCCACCTTGAATCCCTTAAGAGACTCCAAAATCGTTATGTTGAAGTGGTTTGAAATTCTATACTCATCATTTTGGAGTCCTTCTTCAGTTGCGATGGTGCGCTCAGATGAATAGGAGACATTAATCCGTCCCTGACCTATACTATCGATAGATGCAGAAAGGCTGTCTTTCTCGAAATTATAATACAGTTTTACGGCTTTCGTATAAGATCTGATATCCAAATCGCTTTGTGCTATATCGTACTCTTCATATTCGTCATACTTAGGCCATGACGGTGTCATGATGATGTTGTTACGGATATCCTCAGAGATGTCCCACTTGTCAGTATCCTTTCTTGGCATCAAGAATGTCATCTCCTCCTGCTTGAACGTGATGTTCGTAGGACCTCTTTTTACGATAACCTCGTATTCGCAATAGGCTCGAGAATTCTGCGTTGAATTTATCGTAACACGAACTCTACCTGGCTTAAGGGCGATCATCTCGTCACCTTCATTAAAATACTCGTCACCAAATATGTCGGTATACATATAAGCTCCGTCACCATCCTCGTACACTCCCTGATCACTAAAACTTTGGTTAACTTTGTAATGCACGCTGCGGTCTGTAGCATCCTCCGGCATTACCTTATAGCCGGCAGGAAGGATGTCGAGAAGGTTCTCGCCTAAAAACATCTTAATAGTCTTAACGGAGCCAACCATCTCGATATACTTTACCGGCTTAATGACTGTGACCTTAAGGTCCACGCTGGCATTCTCGCCGCTAAGCGTCATGGTGTATGTGCCGGTCTTTACTGGATTAAACTTGCCAATATCAGAGCCTATCATCGGAAGGATGGCAGTCTCGTCGCTGCTCTTCCATGTCAGCTCCTCGTTGCAGTCGGCAGGTGCTGTGGTGTAGCCGCTGCGAAGCACAGTGTTGAGGGCAGCAGTGTCGCCCAAGTTAACTGTGATGCCATTCTTATACTCGTCGCGAAGCTCAATAGAGGTGGCAGGCTGGATGACACGAATATTAATGTCGGAATACTGTCCCGTATTCTTCATGTCCCAAAGCTTAGGGAAAACGCCGACGGAACCATACTTGCCAGTTGACTTAATGGCTGTGAGCTTATTTCCTTCGATAATGACATTTTCACTCTCTTCATACATATTCCAGTTTAATTCTGGTATGTTGGCATTCGCTGGCTCGAATGTAATATAATCCAACAAATTGATCTGCTCACCCACCTTAACTGATACTGTCTCTTGGGTGAAACCATAATATAGAGGCTGGATAAACTTCAGCGGGAAGAGGTCTGACAGCGTACCGGTGGTTTTCTTATTAGTATAGGTTACGGCATTTGCGGCAGGCTTCAGGTCGTTGTAAATATAAGACATATTGGCTCCTGGAATACTTAAACGGAACGAGATAGCCTTTCCATTGTCTGTATCCGAACCCTTTACACGCAGAGCGAAATAATAAATGGTTTTGGTGTCCGATACAGACTTTTGGCTTACCTCCGCAATTCCGCGGCATTCACCATCAATGAATGCTCCAAGGTAAGTGTTGTCATTAAAACTTTGTACAGCACTGCCTTTGTCATCTACCAGTCCTACATAAATGACGTGCTCGTCAGGGTAGGCGTTGGGATTGTAGCCCCAATCGGGTTGTTGTGCCGCCATACCTACGGCATATAGCAGTAGGGATAGCATTAGTAATAATTGTTTTCTCATATTAAAAATGATTTGAAAGGTGAATAATATGTTATCTATTTAGTTTTATGTTTAATAATGTGATGTTTGGGTTTCTTGGTTATTTCCTGTTCAGTCCCCAGCTTTTCCACATGCTCCCTGATTTTGCCCTCGACGTCATCGTATGAATGTCGCCAAGGTTCGTTCTCAATAGTATAGTCTTGCGGTCTCATATTGTACGGTATTTGTGGTTAGTGATATTTACATGAGACAACATGCCTTACGCTATGTCTGTCAGCACTGCAAAATAAGCTGAAATTCGCTCAAGTCAATTGTATAAACTTAACAAAAAATGGCCAATTCTTTACAAAATTAAGGTCAAAGCGCAATTTGACAAGCTAACAGGCAATTTACGCACCTAATTTGACAAAGAATTTAACAGACATTTTGGGTTGGACGGGGAGAAAAAGAGGCAATAATCACATGCGAATAATGTCCGTTATTCGACGTAAGACATACTCTTTTAGACAAGAAGACATTCATCCTATCTATTCAAAACTGAATAATTCACAATGCGCCTTGGCGCACAATTCAAAAATCAAAATTCAAAATTCCTAACTCTTCGGCGGTTCCGCCGAAGACTATATTTGCATTCCTGACGCTCAAAACTCCTCGTTCAGCGCACTAAGAAATCTTTGATGCGAAATTTTCGAGTTTTGAGCGTGCAAGCATAGCGTTCTGACGCACAGAAGGTTATGCGATTAAGGAAAGAAATGTGCAATGAATGACGGTGCTAAACATGCATCAAAGGGGCACAATAGAGCCTCTTTGCTACTCAAACACAGCCTCTATTGTCATACAAAAGAGCCACTTTTGCCTTCCAATAGTGGCTGTAATGGAAGACAAGAGAGGCTCTTCTGATATATTATGGGGTCAAAAACGAAGCAAAACCACGCAAAAACAGCAAGACAAATCTCTAAAACCGATTTTTATTTTGTAACATGTTTTTACTCTCTTGGACGATATTTGCATGGCGGACAGGAAGACACGTTTTTTTGACAGGAAGACATGAAAACATGTTTTTTTAGATGGTAAGCCCTGCCTACTAACCCTCTTCTCCCTTGCGATACTGCGTCGGCGTCATGCCGATCGTCTGCTTGAAGACGCGGGTGAAGTGCGACATGTCGTAGAAGCCGCACCGCATGGCCACCTCGTTGATGGTGAGGTCAGGACGGTTGTCGAGCAGACACTGCGCCGCATACATCTGCCTTGTGCGGATATAGACGGACGGAGTGCTGCCGGAGACGGCGCCGAGCTTGCGGCGAAACTGAGCCGGACTCAAGCAGAGAGCCGCTGCCACAGTGTCGACGGTGACATTGCCCTCGTTCATCTCCTTGTCCACGATGGCGTTCACACGGTCGAGGAAGGCACGGTCCTGCGGGGGAAGGGCAGCCTCGGCGTCGGGCTGGTGCTCAGCCGCCGCCTTCATATAACGCTCGCGGAGCAGACGGTTCTTCTCAAGCAGATTGCCCACGGTGACGGCCAGCTCTTCCGCGTCGAAGGGCTTGTAGATGTAAGCGTCCACTCCCATCTGCAGACCACGCAGCTTGTCGTCCTGCGAGGTTCTTGCCGTGACGATGACGACGGGGATGTGATTTAGCACTTCCGACTGCTTGACGGCCTGACAAAGCTCGTAGCCGTCCATGCGGGGCATCATGACGTCCGTGACGATGATGTCGGGCACCAGTTGGGTGGCCTTCTCCAGACCCTCCATGCCGTCGTGCGCTATGACCAAGCGATAACGTGCCTTGAGCTGCATGGTCATATACTCCGCCACATCGGCATTGTCCTCCACGATGAGGACAAGCTGACGGGTGTCGGACGGATTGTCGTCGTCGGCATCGTCAGCTTCTGATATGGAGGCAGAGCAGTCTGTTTCTGGCATGACATCGTTCTCGGCGTTCAAGAGGATGGACGTGGGGACGGAGCCGAGCGATTCCAACGACTTCACCTCCACTCCTTCCGGTGCCTTCACCGGAATGCGCACGGTGAACACCGAACCCTCGCCCACCTTACTGACGAGGCTAATGCTGCCGTTGAGAGCGCTGACTATCTGCTTGACGAGGGCCAGACCTACGCCCGAACCGACGTTCTTCTTATCGCTCTCGGTCTGATAGAACGGCTCGAAGATGCGCTGCTGGTCGTCCTGCGAAATGCCGCTACCGAAGTCGGCAACACGCATCTGCAGCATATCGTCCTCCACATCGAGCGACACGAGCACCTCGCTGCCCTCCTTCGAGAACTTTATGGCGTTGGTGACAAGATTGCACACCACCTTCTGTGCATAGTCGGGCACGAAGTCGCACACGGCCTTCTGCTGCTTCGGGGCATACAAGAGACGGATGCCGTGGGAGTGTGCCATGTTGAGATGGCTCTCAATGATGTTGGAGAGGAAGAGAACCACGTCGCCACGATGCCAGTCGCACTTGCCCACAGCCGACTTCACCTTCTGTATGTCGAGGAGCTGATTGATTAGCGAGAGCAGGCGCGAGCCCTGGCGCGACACCATATTGGCCACTCGCGTGATGTCGCCCATCGGCACCTTGCCCTCCTCCATCATGCGCGAATAGCCGAGGATGACGGTCAGCGGGGTGCGAAACTCGTGGGTGATGTTGGTGAAGAACGAGAGGCGCATCTCGTCTAACTGGTGCTGCACCTCCTGCTTGCGCTTACGGGCACGGAGAGCATAGAGCATGAAGCACACGATGACGGCGGCGAGGATGACGACCAGCATACCGGCAGCGAAGCTAAGGCGCTTCAGAGTGCGCTCCGTACGATACTGCTGATTGACTGACTCTATCTCGGCGCGGTGCTGCTCATGCTCGTAGCGCACACGCATGTTCTGCATGTGTATGATGTTTTTCTCGCTCGATACGCTGTCGCCCAGCTCGTTGTATATCTTATAGAAATGCAGGGCCTGACGGCTGTCGCCCTTGCGGTTGTAGATGTCGTAATAGAGACGGGCAATCTGCGACTGGTGTTCCAGCGAATGAAGGTCGTGAGCCAGACGGTCTGCCGTGTCAAGGTATTGCATGGCAGTGGCGTCATCGCCCATCTTTATGTAAATCTCCGCCAATGCCAGACACGGTTCCATGGTGTGCCAGCGGTCGTCGGAGGGTGCCATTATTTCGTAAGCCTTGCGGTATTCGGCTATCGCCTCTGCCCTCCTACCCTGCTTCTCGTTAAGGCGTCCGAAGTGGGTGTAGCAGAGTGAGATGCCGAGGTCAGACTTTGCCAGGCGGTTCTGCTCCATGGAGCGACGATAGAACGTCCAGGCAGAGTCTATCTGGCCGTTACGCTCGTAGAGCGATCCGAGGTTGGCGTAATTGATGGCCTGACCGAGATGGCTGCCAAGACGCTTCTCGCCTTCGAGGGCAGCGTTGAATACGGAGTCGGCAGTCTCGGTGTCGCCGAGCGTAAGGCAGATGTTGCCGATGCCGTTGAGCGAAATCACGCGGTTCTTACGCGCGGTGCTGTCATCCTTAAGGCTGAACTCCTCACAGAGATGCAGTCCACGGTAATGATAGTCTACTGCCTCATCGAGGATGCCCATGCGTCGGAAGTTGGTGCCGATGTTGTTAAGCGCCTGAACGGCAGCAATGGTGTCGCCGAGCTGCTCTGCCAGCTTGAGTTCGCGTGTGTGGCAGTCGATGGCCTTTATGAAGAAATTGGCCTCGCGGTAGACGCGTCCGAGCTTCTTGCGTGCACGCATCTCCAGCATGCGGTCGCCCTTGCGCTCCGCCGCATTCACAAGGCTGTCGAGGCTATGCTCTCCTTCCACCTCATCCACGATGCTGTCAGCATGAGAGCGCAGGGCTTCGAGATGGCTGGGCGAGGGCGAAGAATGACAAGAAGTGAGGAGAAACACGACGGCAAGACACGTTACGGCAAGAAGGCCGCATCGTGAGAGCAAGGCGTGTGCAGTTTGGGGCGAACTATATAATAAGGTGTAACGTCTGTTTGACATAAGGCTTCGTGGGGTGTGGTAAGGTTATAGGTTTATAGTATACGAATGCAAAAATACTACTAATTTTTGTTATCTCCAAGTAATATTTAAATGAATTATAATGGTAATTTGAACACAAATCTGCCCTTTAAGAATACATTTTTGCACACATTGTAGCCGTTGTGTGCAGAAAATGTATTAACTTTGCACCGCCTAAGGCAAGAATTATCACATAAACGAAATAAGAAAGTTATGTCTTTTAATTTATTGAAAGGAAAGCGCGGTATAATATTCGGCGCATTGAATGACGCTTCGATAGCGTGGAAAGTAGCGGAACGCGCAGTAGAGGAAGGAGCACAGATTGTGCTTACTAACACAGCGGTGGCATGCCGTATGGGCACCATCGACGAGCTGGCAAAGAAGACCGGCGCAACCATCATCCCTGCCGACGCGACTTCGGTGGAGGATCTGACCAACCTCTTCGAGAAGGCTCAGGAAGCTCTCGGAGGCAAGATTGACTTCGTGCTCCATTCTGTTGCAATGAGCGTGAACATGCGCAAGAAGCGCACTTACGACGATCTGGACTACAACTTCCTGAACAAGACACTGGACATCTCTGCCATCTCGTTCCACAAGATGCTACAGGCTGCCAAGAAGCTGGACGCGCTGAGCGACGGCGCTTCAGTGCTCGCTCTGACTTACATCGCATCACACCGCACATTCTTCGGATATAACGACATGGCTGACGCCAAGTCGCTGCTCGAGTCAATCTGCCGTAGCTTCGGCTATATCTACGGACGCGAGAAGGGCGTACGTATCAACACCATATCACAGTCGCCGACATTCACGACAGCGGGTAGCGGCATCAAGGGCTTCGACGGCCTCTACGACTTCTCAGACCGCATGTCGCCGCTCGGTAATGCCAGCGCTGACGAGTGCGCCGACTACTGCGTGGTGATGTTCTCTGACCTCACGCGCAAGGTTACGATGCAGACTCTCTTCCACGACGGCGGCTTCTCAAGCATGGGTATGTCGCTCCGCGGCATGACGCAGTACAACAAGTCGTTCATCGACGAGAACCGCGACGCCGACGGAAACATCATCTACGGATAAAGAATTTTCAGACAAGAAGACTTTATATAATCCCCCAATGCGGGACGTTTCAGAAAGAAAAGATATTATCTTTCGCACGAAGCGTCCCACATTGGGGGATTTTTCGTATATTTGCAGAAAATCAACTACAACCAATGGCAAGATTCATTAATCCATTCTCCGACTGGGGATTCAAGAAAATCTTCGGTCAGGAAATCAACAAGGACTTGTTGATAAAGTTTCTTAACGATCTCCTCGACGGCGAGCATCACATCACTGATCTCGTCTTCAAGGACAAAGAACAACAGCCAGAAGCGGCTGACATGCGTGGCATCATCTATGACATCTACTGCTCAACCGACAAGGGAGAGCATATTATCGTGGAAATGCAGAACCGCTACCAGCCCTTCTTTACGGACCGATCCATATACTACGCCTCGCGCGACATTGTAAATCAAGGCGTAAAGGGCACGGTCGGCGACACACATATCAAGTGGGACTATCGTCTGGCTCCGGTCTATACGGTATGCCTGCTCAACTACGATGTAGGGGCGCATACTCCGACAAAGTTTCGTACGGACATCGCCCTTATGGACATGGAGGACAAGACGGTCTTCTCCGACCGCTTGCGATTTATCTACTTAATGCTTCCTCTGTTCTCCAAGAACGAAGAGGATGAATGTGAAAACGATTTTGAACGTTGGATTTATATCCTTAAGAACATGAGTACATTTGAAAGAATGCCGTTCCAGGCGCGCAATGCTGTATTCAAGAAGCTCTCCGAGATAACAGACATCGCCGCCTTAAGCAAGGACGAGCGAGAAAAATATGACGAGAGTTTGAAGGTGCTGCGCGACTATCATGCCACACTCGAAGGAGCAACCATGCTGGGAAGACGCGAGGGTATAGAGAAAGGACTTGCGGAAGGACGTGCAGAAGGACGTGCGGAAGGACGTGCGGAAGGTATAAAGCAAAGCCAACTCGACACCGCAAGAATGATGCTTGAAGACGGCGAGCCGGTATCTAAGATAACCCGCTATACGGGCTTGACAAAAGAGGAAATTGAAACAATAAGATAAACCGTACAATAATTAATGTATTGAACTTCCACAAGTTCAGCTATTGTATACAAAAAGAACAAATGAATAAAAGACTATTCCTTTCAATAACAGCCTCTGCCTTGCTTGCCTCCACAATGGTGCAGGCGCAGGACGTGAGATATCCGCAGACGCGGAAGGACAATGTCGTGGACGAGTATTTCGGCGAGAAGGTTGCCGACCCGTACCGATGGTTGGAGAACGACACAAGTCGCGAAACGGCGCAGTGGGTGGAGGCAGAGAACGCCGTCACACGTAAGTATATCGACCGCATCCCGCTCCGCAAGTCTATTCTGAAGCGACTGAAGGAGACTGCCAATTACGAGAAAATCGGTATGCCGTTCGAGCAGCACGGCAAGTGGTATGTATACCGTAACAACGGACTGCAAAACCAGTTTGTGCTCTATCAGATGGACAGCCCAGATGCAAAGGAAGACCAGCAGCGCGTCTGGCTCGACCCGAATACGCTTAGCGCGGACGGAACGGTAGCGCTGAAGGGAACCCACTTCTCACATGACGGACGCTATATGGCTTACGTGATTTCGCGTAACGGTTCGGACTGGGAGGAGATTTACGTGAAGGACTGTCAGACGGGCAAGGTGCTTGACGACCATATTGTCTGGGCGAAGTTTACGGGCGCCGAATGGCTGGGCGACGGATTCTATTATAGCGCATACGATGCTCCTGAGAAGGGAAAGGAAACATCGGCTAAGAACTCTGTGCAGAAGATTTATTACCACAAGATCGGTACGCCGCAGAGCGAAGACCGCCTGTTCTATCAGAACCCCACGCAGCCGCTGCGCTTCTATAGCGTAAGCATCGACCGCGACGAAACGGTAATGTACCTGACCGAGGCTGGTATGGCGAACGGCAATAACCTCTTCGTCCGCGACTTGAAGCAGCCAAACTCGCAGTTCATACAGATGTGCGCCAATGCAGACTATATCTATAATCCCGTGCAGACCATTGACGGCAAGATGTATATCCTTACCAACGCCGACGCTCCGCGTTACCGACTGATGGTGGCTGACATCAACAAGCCGGGATATGGCGACTGGAAAGAACTGGTGGCGGAGAGCGAGAGTGTGCTTGACGGAGTGACTTTCGCCGGCGACCGCATGATTCTGAAATACATGAAGGACAACTGCCATCAGCTCTACGTCTACTCTCTGGACGGCAAGCGACTCTCGGAGATAGAGCTGCCGACATACGGTTCGGTCAGCGCAAGCGGCAAGCGAGGACAGAAGGAGGTTTATTATTCATTCACGTCATACACCACTCCTTCCACTGTCTACAGCTATGACATGACGGCAGGAACAAGCAAGGTCTGGGCAGCGCCGAAGACGTCGTTCCGTTCGCAGGACTACAAGACGGAGATGGTGTTCTACACGTCAAAGGACGGTACACGTGCTCCGCTCTTCATCACCTATAAGAAAGGACTGAAGATGAACGGCAAGAATCCACTTCTGCTCTACGGTTACGGCGGTTTCAACCTCTCATACAATCCCTTCTTCCTCTCCAACTACATCCCCTTTATGGAGCGCGGGGGCATTTACGTGCATGCAGTTCTGCGTGGTGGCGGAGAGTACGGCGAGGAATGGCATGTGGCTGGAACGAAGTTGCAGAAGCAGAACGTCTTCGACGATTTCATCGCTGTAGCCGAACTGCTCATCAATAAGGGTTATACATCGAAGGACTATCTCGCCATCCAAGGCGGTAGCAACGGCGGTCTGCTCGTAGGAGCCTGCATGACGCAGCGTCCTGACCTTTACAAGGTGTGTCTGCCCGCAGTAGGCGTTATGGATATGCTCAGATACCATAAGTTCACAATCGGTTGGAACTGGGCACCTGACTACGGCACATCGGAGGACTCGAAGGAGATGTTCGAATATCTCAAGGCTTACTCGCCACTCCACACATTGAAGCCAGGCGTAAGCTATCCCGCCACCCTCGTCACCACAGCCGACCACGACGACCGTGTGGTTCCAGCCCACTCGTTCAAGTTCGCTGCTCGTCTGCAGGAATGTCAGGCAGGAAAGGCACCGGTCCTTATCAGCATCGGCGTTAACGCCGGTCACGGTGGAGGCAAGCCATTAGCAAAGCGCCTCCAGGAACAGGCCGACCTCCTGAGCTTCACGCTGTGGAATATGGGAGTGAAGAAATAAGAGGATAAGGAAAAGCAGCATACGAAAAAAGCAGAGCTTTAACCATAGAAAGTTAAAGCTCTGCTTTTTTTTATTATCATAGAAAGGCCTAGATAATATAGAAAGCCTATAAAGTCTAGAACATCTAGAAACTCTAGAAAAGCTAGAAAAGCCAGAGCGTCTAGAGCGCCTATCCCCTTATTCTGCCTTAGGAGCAAATCTCATTGTTACGACGTGCTTGCCGGTCGGTGCCTGGTACTGCGGGAGGCACGAGTCGCCACCGCATGAATGGTTGCCGATGCCGCGCTGCCTGATGTCGAAGTGAGCGAACACCTGCGGGCTGCGTGTGAGGTCGTAAGGATGCTTGCCGCCATAGAAGACGTCATAGTTGAACTGCTGGTCGTCTACGTGAGAGAGCGAGAATGCGAGCATTCCCTCTACTGTGATATCGAGAGACGTGCCGTTGCCAGACAACTTCAAGCTGCGCAAGCCCTGACGATCGCCCATTGTCTGCGGTGCACTCTGCTCCTCAAACATACCGTCTACTGTTGTGCTGTATCTGCCGAGCATTTGGCTACGCTGACGGTCGATGTAGTTTGACCACGGACCCTTGGCGTAATACTCCACATTCTCCATACCCGGAGCGAACTGCATAGTGATGCCGACACGACGAGTGTCTACAGACGAGTTCTCGAATGTCACCTTCATGTCCACCACTCCATTAGGATAAATGGTATATACGATGGCGTGTGTGTCCTTGCCGTTGCCCACTGTAGTCTCCACAACAACGTTCTTGCCCTGCTTTGTCGGAGCCTTTACGAGATGCTTCTGACCAGAGATGGCACCTTCTTCCTTGTTCTCGTTCTCTGCTACGCCACCGGTTGCGCCGAGTGAGATATTGTCGTTGGCGATACGGCGGAAACCGTTGAAGTCGGGACCTGCCTCAGGCATTACAATCTGCTTGCCATTGAATGTCCAGTCTGCTATTGTTCCGTTCTCCGCGAAGCTGATGGCGAAGTTCTTACCGACAACCTTGCGACCCTCAATCTTTAGCTTGCCCTTCAGCTTGCCGATAACGGGCAGTGTGCCGTGGGGCTGCTCCACGAATGTCGGGTCAGCAACGGGAACGCTTGCTACAGCAGCGTCAGCTCCAAGCTTAAACTGGGTTGCCACCATTGAGTAGCCCTTCTTTGCCCAAGAAGCGTTGTTCTTGAGATTAAGGCTAAGCTCCACCACATACTCCTTGTCAGCGCTTACGGCTGTTGTGTAAGGGATGGCCACATCGCATGTTGCGCCAGGCTGGCATGAAGGAACTGCAGCAGCACCCTTCTCCACCTCCTTGCCATCGGCAAGTATGCGATATGTCAAAGTATAGGCGTCAGCGAGATCAGTGAATGCGCTCTTGTTCTTAATAGTAGCCTTGTGGTTCTTGAAGCCAACAAAGTCGGCGTCGCGATATACGTACTTCACCTCCTCAAGCTTGGCTGTCCACTCACGTCCCGGAGTGATGATACCGTTGGACATGAAGTCGCCCTGGAATCCATTGTCGCCACGATTCATGCGTGTGTAATCATAACCTGAAGTATAATAGTGAAGACCTGTCTTGCTGTCAATGAGAGGCTTGTGCTCCTTGATGCGACGTGTATCGTAGATACCCTGGTCCACCCAGTCCCAGATACAGCCACCCACGATGCCCGTGCTCTTCTCAATAACGTCCCAGTATTCCTGAAGGTTGCCGACAGCCTGACCCATTGCGTGTGCATACTCGCAGATAAAGTAAGGCTTGCCGTGCAGACCGCTGCTCTGCTCGATGACCTTCTCCACCTTCGGATACATGTCCGAACCGAAGTCAGAATACTTCTCGCCGTGGTTGTAGCCCTCGTAGTGCACGAAGTTGTCACGACCCGGAAGCAGACGCTTCACGCAGTCGTATGTAGCCTGGAAGTTCTGTCCGCCACCCGACTCGTTACCCAACGACCAGAACACCACGCTCGGATGGTTGCGGTCGCGGAGCACCATACGCTCGGTGCGGTCCACGTAAGCATTCTCCCAAGACGGAGTGTCAGAGAGCGACTGGTTGTTATGGCACTCCACATCAGCCTCGTCCATGCAGTAAAGACCGTAGTAATCGAACATGGCATACATACGCGGCTGACGCGGATAGTGGCTTGTACGTACAGTATTGACGTTAGCCTGCTTCATCAGCACCACGTCCTTAAGCATTGTCTCGGTGTCGATGGCGTGACCAAGGAGAGGATGGATGTCCTGCGTGTTCACACCCTTGAAGAAGACGCGCTCGCCGTTAACGTAGATAAGATTGCCGCGCTGTTCAACAGAACGGAAACCGTACTTCGTTGAGAAGACCATCTCTTCCTTGTCGCCCTGCTTCTGACGCACTACGACGGTGTAGAGATAAGGATTCTCTGACGACCAAGGTGTCAGTCCCTTCAGACCTTCCATCTTTACGTTGAACGTCTTGTGAGAGTCCTTCGCTGTCATCACAGCCTGGACATTCTGCCTTGCCACCAGCTTGTTATTGGCGTCAAGAAGCTCCACTTCAAGGTTCTTGGTAACCTTATCGCACAGTGCATTGTTAACGGTCAGCGCCACATCGAGCGAACCTTCCGTGTACTTGCTGGCTGCATTCAGCGACGATGTAATGTAATGGTCGAACACGAATGTGCGCGGAGTTGACACCAGATATACGTCGCGGTGAATACCTGCGAGGTGCCACATGTCCTGACCTTCAAGATACGAACCGTCCGACCAGCGGTATACGCGTACCGAAACGTTGTTCTCGCCCTTGCGTACATAGTTGGTAACGTCAAACTCAGCGTCCGTATTGGCGCCCTGCGAGTAACCGGCGTACTGTCCGTTCACCCATACCACGATGGCACTGCAAGCACCGTCGAAGTGGATAAACACGCGGCGACCGTCCTTCCAGTTCTCAGGAAGAGTGAAGTTGCGGCGATACGAACCCACCGGATTCTTGTCGAAGTTGTCGTCAAACGCCTTTATGAACGGCGGATTGTTATGGAAAGGATAGCCCACATTGTTATATACGGGCACGTCATAACCTGCCATTTCCCAGTTGAGCGGCACACGGATGTTGTCCCAACCCGACACGTCAGCGTTATCAGCATAGAAGTCGTCCTTTCCTGGACGACCCTTGCTGCGGTCTGCCGTGTAATGGAATTTCCAGTCGCCGTTGAGCGAGAGCACGTCAGCGTGCTTCGGCTCGAGCCACGGATATTTGTAGCAGTCGTCTTTCTGCATAAGTGCTGTAGACGAATAAGGGATGAACGTGGCGTGAGCCTTCTGCTTCCAGTGCTCAAACACCTTCTCGTTCTCCACCCATGACTCGTCAAACGGAGCCTCAGCCGAAACCTTCGGCACCGTCTTGAGGGGCATGGTGCGGTTAGGTCCAGAGGCTGTCTGCTGGGCGCGGGGCGCTGACTTGCGCGCCACCTTCTTCTGCGCCATAGCCACATTGCCGAAAAGCAGAGCGGCAATAGTGGCGGTTCCAATCAAATAGTTTATTCTCATAGTTCGTTTTTAGTAGACAAGTCTACTTGTTTACTGTTTTCTTTCCGTTACGTATTACGATTCCACGGTAGTTCTTGCCTACCTTCTGACCCTGGAGGTTATAGGTTTGTCCGTTGCCCTTCACCTCGTTCTCGATGCGGTCGATGGCTGTAGGCGGATTGTATGTGCCCTCGAAGTCAAACACATACACGGTGCCAGCCTCGCCTGAGAGAGTGGTCTGGTCTGTAGAATCGAAAGCAAAATCGGTAGTAAGCACGTCGTTCACGTACACCTTTGCATTGCCAATACCCTCGCAGACGAGCGGAGCTGTCTGTCCCTGATTGCTTGTGATGGTCACAAGAGTGGGCTTGTTGTTCTTCCACTGGATGCTTACAGTGAAGTCGCCTACAGCCTTCATGCCGTCGATGTGTCCGGTCTTCCATGCAGAAGGCAGTGCGGGGAGGATGCGGATGGTGCCGCTGTTGCTCTGCATGAGCATCTCAGCCATACCAGCGCAAGCACCGAAGTTGCCGTCAATCTGGAACGGAGCGTGCGAATCGAAGAGGTTATAGAACACACCTGCGTCGCCATTGCTGTGGCGGAGGGCGTTGTTAAGAATCTTACGGGCATGGTCGCCGTCAAGGGCACGTGCCCAAAGATTTATTTTCCATCCCATTGACCATCCCGTTGCGCCGTCGCCACGGAGGCGGAGTGAGTTGACAGCAGCGTCGAAAAGCTCTGTTCCTGGCTCCACCTGAGAGAACGGATAGAGGCACATCAGGTGCGACATGTGTCTGTGGTCGCGGCCTTCGGTGGTGGCAGTATAGCGGCTGTACTTCCATTCGCGCATAATCTGCGTGCCAGAGGCGATGCGGTCTGAGCCCCAGTTGCCCGTGTATGTCTCGGTATGCAGACCGTTGTCCAGCTTCGCGAACTTTGTCTTCAGGTCGGCAAGGTCTGTTTCTGTGACGTTAGCGTCGTCGCCAAGTACGTCAATGGCCTTAAGAGTATTGTCGAAGAGGTCGTAAACGAGCTGCTGTGCGTGAGCCACGCCGTTCTCGGCGTCGGGTCCGTGCTCCGGCGACCATTCGTCAGGAGTCTCGTAAGTGCCGTCGGAAGCCAATATAAGACGGTCCATCCAGAACTGTGATGCAGAAAGCATTGCAGGGAATACGCGCTTCAGATAGTCGCGGTCGAGCGTATAGCGATAGTGCTGCCAGAGGTGTGAGGCATACCATGCGTTGGCAATGACGTAGTTGTTCTTGAACGAGCTTACGCCACCGAAGATGTTGTTCTCCGTGAAGCAGGTCCAACCACGGTCCTGTCCCTGCATCTGTGCCCACTGCTTCCATTCGGTGTGGTTCTCTGCGAGGTTCCAGATGTAGTTGAGGAACGGCAGGTGCATCTCGCTGAGATTGGTCGGTTCAGCCGGCCAGTAGTTCATCTGCACGTTGATATTAGAGTGGATGTCGGCGTTCCATGCCGGCTGCACCATATTGCTCCAAATGCCCTGAAGGTTAGACGGGAGGTCTACGCCGCGTGAAGAGGCTATCTCCAGATAACGTCCGTAGGCAAAATAGAGCTGCTCCAGCATAAGGGCATTGTCGCCGTTGCCGCTGTTGTATGTGTCGATGAGCTTGTTGGTGGGCAGCGTATTGGCTGTTCCGTCAAGATGGAAGTCCAGACGTCCGAAGAGTGAAGCGTAGTCTGCGAGGTGTTCGTCATAGAGTGCTCTCCATCCCTTGTCGGCTGCTGCCGTAGCACGAGCCTCGATGTCTGAGACGAGTGAAGAGGTGTTGGCGATGTATGTGGGTGAAGAGATGTCGTAGTCGGTGCCACCTGCGAGGATGACGAGCACTTCGTCAGCGTCTGTTACGGTGATGCCTTCCTCCGTTGTCTCCACTGTTCCACCATTGGGGATGACCTTCATGACGGCGCTATAGCTGACGAGATCCAGCTTGCCGTTAAACTTAGCCTCCTCGTTCTCGTACGTCACGTTGCTTGTAAGCACGGATCCAGGAACGAGAGTGAAGCGCATGCTTATCTTGCCCTTGGCGTCAGCTGCATAGTGAGCGGCTACGACGCGAGCCGGATTTGAAGCGATATACTGACGTGTATATGTGACGCCCTCGGGAGAAGTGAACTGTGTGAGTCCGGTTGCTGTGGTCAGATCCAGCTGACGGAGATATCCCGTAGCGGCTGTCTCGGCTGTTGTGCCGCAGCATCCGCTGAGGTCCTCGGCAAAGACAGAACCGAAGTTCTCATACTTGCCATATCCCTTACCGCCGTAGGGCGAACGTGCTGCAGTTCCTGACCAGAGGGTCTTCTCGTTAAACTGGATTTCGTCCTTATAGGCACCGCCGAAGAGACTGGCTCCGAACTGTCCGTCACCGATGGGCAATGCATACTCCATCCAGTTGCTGTAGCCCTGTCCGCCGCTGTAAAGCAGTGCTGTTGTGGCTGGCTCGTCATACCAAAGGGTGAGCATGTTGGTGGGTGAATATCCCGTTACGCCGACTGTCTTATAGTCGAGTGCGCCGTTCATGGCACCGGGATTGGTGAACGACACCACGTTGTTCTGGTCGCCAACCTTCCAGAAGCCGATGGTATTGCCACCTCTCGGGTCGCCCCAAAGATTCATGTAGTTGTTGCCCGACTTCGAGTTTGCGATAACCTCAAAGCCAGCACCGTTGTCCATGCAGCTGCTTACCACGAGCTTGTAGCCGCCAGGCTGTGCCGACTTAGAAGCGCGGATAGGGTTGGGATTGGTGCCTCCCTCAGAAGTATAGATCGACTCTGAGCTGACAACGGCATAATTGCCGTTCTTGTTGACAAACTGGAAGTTGTCCTGCGTGCCCACAAGCTTCCACTGCTGCGAAGCGTCGCCAGTGGAGTTATAGAGTCGGATGCAGTTGTCCGTGCCGTTGGTGCTCTCACTCATGCACGTTCCCGAACGATTGAACGTCACGATGTAATACTGCGGATTGGCGTCCGTCTCGCTGCAGAACGTCGGCATCTTGGCGGCGGCACGCAACGGAGCAGCCTTCTTGCCCGCAGTCACATTAGCGGCAAACGCCGTTATGCTTGCTACGAGAAGAAAGAAAAGAAATGACAATTTCTTCATAGCTGGGTTGATTTTATGATTGTTAGTAATATAAGTGGTTGTTTATTTATAATGTGGTAAGGTATATAATGTTATGCAAAGTTACGTATTTTTTTTGCCTTATGGTCGCTTTAAACCAACTTTTACATAATTATATAGGATTAAGCCTAACTTTTTAAAAAATAGCATCAACCTTTATAGGTTTATATGATTATTTTCTTAATTTTGCATTTAGAACTAACTAAACTAACATGAAAATCTATTTCGACATCCAATACAAGACTGCCTTTGGAGAAGAACTTCTGCTGAACGTGGAAGGTCAGGACGAGTCTGCGGACAGCGTACTGATGTTCACGCGCGACGGCCTCAACTGGTCGTGCGACATTGACGTCCCGGAAGACACCACAAAGGTAAGCTACTACTATAGTGTGAGAAACTATCGCGGCATAAAGCGAACAGAATGGAAGATGATGAAGCATCTGCTATATCTTAACGCCACTGCCGCCAAACGATACGTCGTGCATGACCGATGGCACGATATCCCCTGCGACACTTATCTCTACAGCTCGGCATTCACCGACTGCGTCAACCGACGCGCTGAGGGAAAGGTGACGCCCACTGACCTGCCACGCGTCCTCAGATTGGTGGTGCGTGCTCCGCAGCTCCGCATAGGAAGCCGTCTGACCTTATTGGGTGCAGGCGATTTCCTCGGCAACTGGGACCTTACCAAGGCGATTCCTATGACTGAGCAGAACCATAACGAATGGATGGTGGACATCGACGTTGACCGCTATGTGGCTTTGCAGCACGCCAAGCGTATAGAAGCCTTGAAGCGCACTCCCTACTACAGAACCTTGCAGCGCAACAAGAAGGCAAGCAACGCGAACGAAGTGGAGGCCGTGGACATGAAGATGGAGTTCAAGTTCGTGGCGTTCGACGATAAGGGCGACGAACTTTGGGAGACTTGTGAAAACCGCGTGCTTGACATTCCAACTATGAACGAGGGAGAAACTCACGTTGCTGTGCTCGACCAGGCGTTCTTCGCGCTTTGCGACGAGAAGGTGGCGGGCACGCTCATCCCCGTATTCTCGCTGCGTTCGGAAGGCAGCTACGGCGTGGGCGACTTCGGCGACCTGAAGCTTATGATTGACTGGGTGGCTAAGACTCACCAGCGCGTGCTCCAGGTATTGCCTATCAACGACAGCACGTCCACACACACCTGGACCGACTCTTATCCTTATTCCTGCATCAGCATCTATGCTCTGCACCCACAGTATGCCGACTTGCGTCAGCTGCCGCAGCTCAAGGACAAGGTGGAGGCTGACCGCTTCGACATGTTACGCGAGGAGCTGAACGCTCTGCCGCAGATTGATTATGAGCGTGTCTACAACGCCAAGCTGCGCTATCTGCACCTTCTCTTCCAGCAGGAGGGAAAGGAGATGCTTGCTTCGGACGACTTCAAGGAGTTCTTCGAGGAGAGCCAACACTGGCTGGTGCCTTACGCACAGTTCTGCTATCTGCGCGACAAGTACGGCTCGTGCCTCTTCAATACATGGCTCGACCACAACCAGTGGGACGAGGCTGACCGCAAGCCATTGTCAGACCCAAGCTCGAAGGCATACAAGGACGTGGCGTTCTTCTATTTCGTGCAGTACATCCTCGACCGTCAGATGCGCTCGGCTCACGAGTATGCCAAGGCTCGCGGCGTGATTCTGAAGGGCGACATCCCCATCGGCGTCAACCGCAACGGCTGCGATGTGTGGCACGAGCCCGAATATTTCCACCTCGACTCGCAGGCGGGCGCCCCGCCAGACGCTTTCTCTGCCAATGGCCAGAACTGGGGATTCCCAACGTACAACTGGGAGCGGATGATCAGCGACGGATGTAAATGGTGGGAAAGACGATTCCAAAACATGCAGAAGTATTTCGACGCTTACCGCATCGACCACATTCTCGGCTTCTTCCGCATCTGGGCAATACCAACAGAATGCGTGCATGGTCTGCTCGGACAGTTCCAGCCGGTTCTCGGCATGACGTGCGAAGAGATTGAGAGTTACGGACTGCACTTCCAGGAGGAAGCGTTCACACGCCCGTTCATAGCCCGTTGGGTGGTGGACCGTGTGTTCGGAGAATTGGCTGAAGAGGTTATCAATACTTACCTCGACGCTGACCGTGACGACCTCTACAAGCTTAAGCCTGAATATGATACGGAGCGTAAGATTGAGGCGGTGTTCAAGGAGAAAACGTCGGAGAAGGACATAAAGCTGCGAGAAGGACTGTATAAGCTCGTGCAGGACGTGCTCTTCATCCGCGACCGTCAGAACCCAAAGCTCTTCCATCCGCGCATCACAGCGCAGACCACCTGCCGCTACGAGGCGCTGTGGGATAAAGACAAGGACGCTTTCAACCGTCTGTATAACGACTACTATTATCGCCGCAACAACGACTTCTGGTATACAGAGGCAATTAAGAAGCTGCCGCGTCTGGTGCAGGCAACGCGTATGCTGGTCTGCGGTGAGGACCTCGGCATGGTGCCCGACTGCGTGCCCTGGGTGATGCAGGAGCTTCGCATCCTTAGCCTTGAGCTACAGCAGATGCCGAAGGACCCGAACGTACGCTTCGGCCAGCTCTCGCGCAATCCTTACCGTTCCGTATGTACAGTCTCCACACACGACATGTCTACGCTGCGCCAGTGGTGGGACGAGGACGAGGAACGCACGCAAGACTTCTACAACTCCATGCTCTATCATGCCGGAGCCGCTCCTCACCCGCTCCCCGGATGGCTCGCCCGCGACATCATATCACGCCAGCTGACCTCTCCCTCCATGCTGTGCATCCTCTCGCTACAGGACTGGCTCGCCATCGACGAAAGCATCAGACTGAAGGATGCCAACGCCGAGCGCATCAACATCCCCGCCAACCCGAAACACTACTGGCGCTATCGTATGCATCTGACCATAGAGACTCTCCTCGCCGAGCGCGACTTCAACGACCAGATAAAGGAACTGGTGGACGAAGCAGGAAGAAGATTATAAACAGCAAAGAGGGTGTGCCAAAACGATTGTCGTTCTGACACACCCTCTTTTTATAAAGGTGTCTTGTATAGATTTCTGATTACTTTACGGCTGCGCCGTCGTACGCCCACTTATAGAACGAAGCTCCGTGAACGAAGCCTGCACCGAAGGCTGTGAAGATGACGTTGTCGCCCTTCTTCAGGTTCTTCTCGTGGTCCCACAATGCCAAAGGAATTGTGGCGGCACTTGTATTGCCGTAGCGTTCGATGTTCACCACCACCTTATCCATAGGCAAACCGACACGCTTGGTCACTGCCTCGATGATGCGGAGGTTAGCCTCGTGAGGAATCACCCAGTGGACATCATCAACAGTAAGGTTGTTCATCTTCATCACCTCTGTAACGTCGTCGCCCATGTTGGTCACGGCATAACGGAACACGGTGCGTCCCTCCTGATGGAGGTAGTGCAGACGGTGGTCTACCGTAAACTTCGACGGAGGACAAACAGAGCCACCTGCCTTCATGTGAAGGAAGGGCAGACCCTTGCCGTCCGTACGCATGTACGAATTGACAACGCCGACATTCTCCTCTTCTGTTGCTTCCAAGAGCACCGCTCCGGCACCGTCGCCGAAGAGCACGCAAGTGGAGCGGTCCTGATAATCCACGAGTGACGACATCTTGTCGGCACCGATGACGATGATCTTCTTGAAGCGACCACTCTGAATCATTGAAGCAGCAACGTCGAGCGTATAGATGAATCCGCAGCATGCAGCCTCAAGGTCGAAAGCGAAAGCGTTCTTCAGTCCTAATTTACCCAGAACGATGGACGCTGTAGAGGGGAACTTATAGTCAGGAGTTGTAGTGGTGACGATGAGCGCGTCGATAGTGTCGGGATCAACACCTGTCTTCTTGATAAGCTCCTTGGCAGCCTTACGCGCCATGTAGCTCGTACCAAGACCCTCTTCTGTGAGGATGTGACGTTCCTTGATGCCGACACGAGTCATAATCCACTCGTCGCTGGTGTCCACCATGCGCGACAGCTCCTCATTGGTGAGGACATAGTCAGGCACGTATCCGCCAACACCGGTGATTACTGCGTTTATCTTACCCATCGTGGTAAAATTAATTATTCAGCAACTTCCTTTACGATAGCCACCTTGCCACGATAGTAGCCACAAGTAGGACATACTGTGTGGTATACGTAGTAAGCGCCACAGTTAGGGCATACTGCCAATGTAGGAGCTACTGCCTTATCATGAGTTCTTCTTTTGAGGGTACGAGTCTTTGACTGTCTTCTTTTAGGATGTGCCATTTTTCTTTAATCTTTAATTATTGTTTTTAATTTTTCAAGTTCATTCCATCGCGGATCTACCGCTGTCTCTTCGTCCTC
>JABLTL010103070.1_pt1 | contig 37638 bp, 30 predicted proteins | sample 7160151 | NCBI WGS metagenome assembly JABLTL01 (sample SAMN14651223, study PRJNA627086) | human gut metagenome | isolation source: feces | host: Homo sapiens
TAAGCAGTAATCTGAAAAAGGAAACGCTGGTTGAAAGAATAAGGTATCAGGGATAGCAAGTAACCAAGCTGTCACTCGGGCAATGAGTGGCAGCTTGGTTTGCGAATATACGTCAAAAAAAGCTGCAAAGAGCGCATATCATTTCTTAATCTTTGCGCTTTGCAGCTTTTTTTAATTCTTATGCCGACAACGACAAACCCGAGAAGTCAAACATATCTCCAAGGGAAACTTCCGTTTTTGGTTTTAACACCTCGATGACATGTTTCAACGCTTTCTCACATTTCTCTTCATCTCTTACAATTCCAAACAGACAGGCCGTATTTCTTGCGTCAACCAGTGCATCATGCTGATGACCATGAAAATCTTCTCCGGCATACATAATCGCATCTTTTAAAGAGATATTTCTTTCCAGTCCAAGCACTTTCTCATATTCCGCCTGAAAATCCAACCAGACATGTTCCATGTACTTTTGATTCTGTTCTGATACTGAAATTCCTTTCATCTGCAATTCTCTTGTAAATTGAAGGTAATCATTCTCACTCCACTGAATAATCTGCACTTCATCCTGAATACTGCCGCACCAGTTAAAGAACATACCCAGTGCTTCTTTAAAATGCGGAGCAGATTCTACCATGCTTGTCTTAATCCCTGTCAGCTTTTCATAACGTTTCTGAATACGAGTATTGTACTCTGGCTTTACCAGCGTTACAAAACTTCCAATTTCCTGATACTTCTCATCCAAAAGCACTGCACCAATCTGAATTGTCTCAAGTCTGCTTACTTTTCGTTCGTTTGGATATTCATTTGAAACAGGATTCATTTCAAGGTCAACAATTACATATTTCATGGCATCATCCTCCAATCCATAAAGGGCTTCCTTCCCTTGCTCACAGGTTCACCGACACGTTTAATATTATATATAATACCATGATATCTGAGTTTACTCAATGTTAATCAAACAAAAAATATACGAAAAAACAGCGTATTAACTCCCACAAATTATGGGATTAATACGCCATTTTTATTTACTCATTATTCACAAAAAATTCCGGATACAGCTTCATCAGTTCTTTTTTTTCTCCAAGATGTCTTGTAAGATACCTTGTCATAAGCATTTCTGCCATTTCATAATCATTTCGCTTAATTGCATACAAGATATCTTCATGGTCTCTTACCACATAATCATGTTGTCCGGACTTCTCTGCTGTTTTTTTATATTATATTGTTTTTACCTGCTCTTTACCCACACGCCTGAGCCATTTACATACCAGTTTCCGACCCAGGTGTTTTTTGCCATTTTACCGTCTGAACTTAAATAATACCATTTATTATCAATTTTCTGCCAGCCGGTCGCCATCTTTCCACTTGAGGTAAAGTAGTACCAGTAACCATTTATTACATTCCAGCCGGTTACCATTCTTCCGCTTCCATTCATGTAGTATTTTCCGTTTCCTACCGTAATGAAACCTTTCAGCATATACCCGCTTCCATTCATATAATACCAGGCACCGTCTACTCTAAGCCAGCCTTTTGCCATCTTTCCATCGGATTTCAAGTAATACCAGATTTTATTTTCTGCTAGCCAGCCTGTTTTCATCGCTCCGCTCGGTGCAAAATAATACCAGTTTTTATCAAAAGCAGCCCATCCTGTTTTCATCCAGCCGGAAGCATCAAATCCATACCATGTATTTCCGATTTTATATAATCCATTCTTAGGATAAGAACCATCCTCATAGCGATACCACCATTTAGAACCTGATTTCATCCAGCGTCCTGTGATTTTCGCATTACATCTGACGCAGACTCCATTTTTAAAGCTATGACCAAGCGCAGGTTCCTCAACCACTTCTTCCTGTGCTTCAAATGCCGGATTTTCAAACACCGCACGCCAAAGAACACTGCCTTTTTCTGTGCAGGTCGGTTCTTTTATAACAGTTCGTTCTGCTTCTGCTGTTTCCTGCTCAATATGACTTGAATCATTCTGGCAGATACGTGCTGCGGTAATCGATTTGTGGTCATTCGCCCATACATACATTGGCTGTCCATAATTATGTTCTTTTTCAAGTGGCTCTTGATTTCCTGATTCAGAATAAGATTTCTCTGCCATCGGATAAGCGGACGTAAAATCGGATGTCTGATATTCTTCATATCTCGTATGGTTAGAAAAATCATTCATGCTCTTTAAGAAATAATAGTAGCTTGATGAACCAGCATCCCATGTACTGTCAAGATTATAATATTTTCCATTCAGCTTCACAATGTTCCATGCATGTGGACCTCCGGAATCTCCGGTAATGACTCTCGTATCTACCCCCGACTCCAAAGACAGACGATAAAATAATGTTGCATATCCCTGACAAACCGCCGTTTTATTAATCAATGCAGCATATGCGGTGTGCTTCAAGAGATAGGAATCATCATTTAAATTTACATAATCATACGTGATATTGGAACATATATAATCATAAATCGCTTTGATTTTCTGATAATCTGTTTTATTTGAAAGATTTAAAGACTTCAACACATTGGAAACCGCCTGATCCATCTGACTTTCCTGTGATGCGTCTGATAAATAATACATATTATAAGTAATATTCAAATTGTATCCACCATTGCGGTCCGTTTTATAATTTGCATTGACACGCCATCCCTGGTAGTGCCATCTGATATAATCTCCCTCTTTTCCTACACCCGTATGTGCCACTGCCCCATTAAACAGTTCAGCAGAGAACTCGTCAAAAAAATCCTGTGTAATCTTCTGATTACAGTGATAATACAAATCAATTGTTCCTGCACGATTGACTAACTGCTGTCTGAATGTCTTTATCAGACTCTGCTTGTCACTCGTATACTGAACACTCCTCGAATCATAAGTGTCAATTCCATCCTCTTCATCTGATTCCTCACTATCAGACTCAGAATACAGCTCAAAATCAGACTCAAAATCAAAATTCCCCTCAAGGTCTTCATACATTGGATTGACATAAGTGTATCCTTCCAATGTTTCATCTGCTTTTACATTCACACTGCCTAATACAACAAAAAGCATGGCAAGGAAAAATGACAGCAAAAACGATTTTTTCTTCATATAGTTCTCTCCTTTTTGACATTTTCTGACTACAGAATATCATGATATCCAGATTTTCTCAATGAATCCTTCAAATTTTCTTTCTTTTTTCTCGTTGCTTTTCTTCATAAAATAAGATAACATAGATATACAGAATAATTTGGAGGTTACACAAATACGTTGGATGGAAATTTAACAAAAGGTCCTATTCTAAAGACCTTAACCAAACTCGCACTCCCCATCATGGCTTCTTCATTTCTGGGAACATTATATAATATCACCGATATGGCATGGATTGGTCTGCTTGGCTCAAAAGCCGTTGCCGGAGTCGGAGTTGGTGGTATGTTTACCTGGCTTTCGCAAGGACTGGCTTCCATGGCAAGGATGGGTGGTCAGGTAAAAGTCGCACAGTCTTTAGGACGGGGAGAAAAAGAAAAAGCACACGGTTTTGCGCAGACCGCTGTGCAGCTATCTACTTTTATGGGACTGGCTTACGCTATTTTATGCCTCATTTTTGTCCGGCAGATGGTCGGATTTTTTAAGCTCACTGACCCAGAAGCAGTCTCAGCCGCATTGTCCTATACGAAAATTGCCTGCGGACTGATTGTATTTTCTTTTTTAACAGTCACGTTAACCGGAATTTATACCGCACAGGGAGATTCAAAAACACCATTTCTCGCCAATCTAGTTGGACTTGTGACAAACATGATTTTAGACCCTGTTTTAATTCTTGGTCCCGGTCCATTTCCAAAGCTTGGCGTTACCGGTGCAGCAATTGCAACCGTAACTGCACAGTTTATCGTTATGAGCATTATGATAATCTGCGTTATCAAACAGAAAAAAGAAAATGTATTAAAGGGAACTCATTTACTTGCAAAAATTCCGGCACCTTACTTAAATGGTATCTGCCGTATTGGAATTCCTACCGCCATTCAGGGTATGGCATATTGTATTATCTCGATGGTGCTTACCCGTATGGTATCTGCTTTCGGTGCAGAAGCGGTTGCCACACAACGAGTCGGAGGTCAGATTGAGTCCGTATCCTGGAATACTGCAGATGGTTTTGCATCAGCCTTAAATTCCTTTACTGCTCAAAACTATGGTGCCGGAAAAATGAACCGTGTCCGAAAAGGATATCGTGCCTCTCTATGGACCATTGGCACCTGGGGTCTGATTATCACTCTTGTATTTGTCTTTGCGCCAAATACAATTGCAACAATCTTCTTTCATGAACCAAAAGCGATTACCATCGCAGTCGGATATCTTATTATCATTGGATTCAGTGAAGGCTTTATGTGTATTGAACTGACAACCATCGGTGCACTTTCCGGACTTGGAATGACCCGCCTTTGCAGTATCATCAGTATTATATTTACAGGTTCAAGGATCCCTCTTGCTATTTTCTTAAAAAATACTTCCCTTGGACTGCACGGAATCTGGTGGGCATTTTCTTCCACATCGATTATCAAAGGAATTATCTTTGTATGCGTCTTTTTTTTGGTTACCAGAAAACAAACATACGAAACAACTATGTAAACTCCTCGGTAACTAAGTTACCAGAGCATCTAAATACAAAAAATCGGAAGCCAGACTTATCTCCCGGCTTCCGATTTTCATTTACGGTTCATAATCGTAATAACGAATGGATATGTCCCTTACAGAAAGCAGGTTACGTTAAAATCAGAATTTAACTGCCCTGTCACATCTTAAATGTTATCGACCAGTATCAATCTGATTCATATACTGAATGAGTCTGAAAATCTGAGATGTATATCCCCACTCATTATCATAGAATATCTGGAAATGCTATTACTGTCGTAATTGTGACGGGCAATTTTCACGTTTTTTCTGATTTTCTGTAATCTAGTGTCAGTATAACATACAAAATCAGAAAATACTATATCTAGTTTAATAAACATTTTTTTAACAATATCTTGTTTTTATCAAACAAATATTCACAATCCACTGATTTAATGAAAACTCATTTTATAATTCACCGGTTGATTCTCGTAAAGCGGACATTCGCAATCCGCTTCGCTACTTACTCATGAACGCAGTCATTAAGCAACATCTGGTTTCTGCAAACCTTGCTTCTATATTAAAAACATTTAAACCAGTACACCGTACAAGTAACAAAAAGCGGCTGCCAGTAACTAAACTTACAACCGCTTTATTTCACGTGAAACATTTTTCTGCTCTTAATTTTTTTACTTTCTCAAGAATCTGGCTTCTAAGCTCTTCCATATCACTGGTTCGTTTTCTAAGTCCAGCTGCCCCGGCATGACCGCCTCCACCAAATGGTGTAATCAATTCATTTACATCAATCCACTTTCCATCTGAGCGGAAAGAACAACGCCACCTGTCCGGTTCTTCTTCATACATTGTAAACCCCAGTTCAATGTCTGCACAGTCACGCAGAATACTGCTGATCGGATGAATTTCTTCATAGCTGATATTCTTTTTAACCTTTTCTTCTTTATTTATACACACGTAGGCGACTTTTCCATCCAGCACACGTATCGCATTTTTTAAAATGTCTGCACGTTTTTCCAAATCTTCTAACGTATCAATCTGCCGAGTCTGTATAATTCGTCTATGGTCTACGCCAAGTTCTAAAAGCTTTGTCGCAGCCTTCATGATACTTTCATCTGCTCTTTGAAAAGCATTCGTATCATGTACAATTCCAAGATAGATATAATCTGCAGCGTTTGGATATTCTTCTGCCTCTGCCGCTTTTTTTAAATCATCCTGATTCAAACTATAAAATACATTTACCGCGCAGGCTTCCGAAACCTTTGTATAGTTTCTGTCTCCATAGCCCTCATTTGAGGCATGATGGTCGATTACAATAGAAGCGACAGATGCTTCATAAAATTCTCTTCCGCTTAAACGTGCCAATGTCGCAGTATCACATATCACTGTTGCGAAACGTTTGCCCTGCAAATCCGGCTTTTCAAACGGATCAAATTTTTTATCCTGGCTCACCTGAAGTTTTGGTCCTTTGTCTATCGTATCTGCCAGATAAGGGAATACCTGATACTCTGGATAATTCACTCCAATATAATGTGCGATTCCCATCACAGAACCGGCTGCATCTCCATCCGGATTGATGTGTCCCAAAACAACAACCGTGTCCAGTTCATTCGATTTCATCATAGATTCAAATTCGTTTTTAAAATCAAATTCCACGTCTGCACACCTCCATGTAATCTTAATATACTCTCGAAATCTTTTCTGAAGGTATAGCCAAAACCTTACAAGAGTATATCTCTACAAAAGTTTCTTATTTTTTATCATATCCAAGCTGCGGATTTTCATAATCTCCACGCTCTTTTTTCTGTTTTACATAAGTATCCCATACCCCCGCTTTATCTTCAATTCCTACTGTAGCAGGGTCAAACAATGGGTTCAAGCCAACATTTTTCTGTTTCTCATAATCTTTTACGATTTTCAAAACCTTGGGAGTTAAGAGTAAGATACTAAAAGTATTAACCCAAAGCATACATCCAACACCAATATCACCCATTGGCCAGATAGTATCACCATCAATCAAAATACCAAACATGCAGAATACCAGGAATAAAATACGCACAATTGTAACCACCATTTTATTCTCGCCGAACAGATATTTACATGTAGATTCCAACTGATAAGAATAGGACAGCATGGTTGTAAAAATAAAGATAAACAGCATAATTGCAAGGAACATTGCTCCTGCTTTACCGATTGATACCGACATTGCCTCCTGCATAAATGCAATTCCATACTGTATTCCCGGAACATGCTCTACTAACAGAGAAGCACCTGCTCCGTCTGCTGCAACGTTGTAAGTTCCCGCAAGCAAAATAGAAATTCCGGTACAAGTACATACCAAAAGAGTATCGATATACACAGATAATCCCTGAACCAAACCTTGTTTTACCGGATGAGAAGTATCTGTTGTTGCTGAAATCAAAGGGCTCATTCCGTTACCAGCATCATTTGAGAAGAATCCACGTTTGATTCCCCAGGAAACTGCCGAACCAACGATTCCGCCAAAGACCGCATCTTTTCCAAATGCACTTGCAAAGATAGAACCAAACATTCCAGGAACTTTTCCAATATTAAGTACAATAATAATAATCGTAATCAGGAAATAAATTCCACACATAACCGGCGCTAAAAATTCCGCAACCTGTCCGATACGTTTAATTCCTCCCATAATAACAAATGCAACAATTGCTGTCATAATCACTCCAACAACAACAAATGGAAGTCCAAATGCTACATTTACCGCTGTTGCCGCTGTCTGAGTCTGCATTGCCGGAAGCAAGAATCCAGGTCCGATAAAGACTGCGATACAGAATAAAAAGGCCAGTATCTTTCCTAATTTTTTATTCTTAATTCCGTTTGACATATAGAAAGCAGGTCCTCCGGTTAATTCTCCCAGATTTCTCGTTTTATATGCCTGACCTAAGATACACTCAACCATTCCTGTGGATGCACCTAAAATTGCAGTAACCCACATCCAGAAAATTGCACCAGGTCCCCCCATAAAAATTGCAGTTGCCGTTCCTGCAATATTTCCGGTTCCTACACGACCTCCAACTGTTGTTGCAAATGCCTGAAAAGAAGAAAGACCAGTATCTTGTTTATTGTCGCCCTTTTCAGTCAGACATTTAAGCATATCGCCAAATCTTCGTACCTGCATGCCTCTTAAATGAAACGTGAACCACAACGCCGCAAACATAAGAAACACGCACATTACAGGATGCCATACGATATCATTGACTACATTCATCACTTTGACAAATAACTCCATTTTTTCCTTTTCCCTTCTTTTTTATTTCACAATATCACTTTATCTTTGGTGAATTTGTGAGTTTTTATGACACTGTCTTGTATCATGTGGTATCATTCTACCATAATTTAACCCTACCCTCAACCGATAATATGTTTCACGTGAAACAAAAGAAAGAATCTCGCAAGCAAGATTCTTTCTTTTCATTCTCAGGTTTCATCTAAAAATCCACATTTCCCTGAAGCCATATAACTCCTTTAAATCTTCGTCCAACTTCCGGCTCCCCTAAAAGATCTTTTGCATTAACGCAGATATCCATTTCCATATCATTGCAGGAAATGCGAATCTGATAGATTTCTTCATTTGTCAGTGTATTTTTTGTAATGGACCATTCTGTGATTTCTCCCATGATATTGTACAAATCACATTCCATTCCATAAGGCATAAAATAAGTATCCACTATCGAATAAATATCTTCGTTTGCTATACGGCCAGATATCATGGAATATGTATCAATATCCTCCATCGTCAGATTTTCCATTGCTTCTTCATCACCATTACGGGCTGCTGCAATCATTCGATTACGATTCACGGTATTCTCCCGTTCTTCTCTTTGCTGTTTTTCATCTTTCTTAACAGGAAGAAGAATTCTGGCTTCTCTTGCAAGTCCGGCAAGAGTCACCGGATACACACCCTTTGTATAATGTCCATGCCGGTGTTCTGTCAGATATTCGGCTGCATTTTGCAGATAAAAGATAATTGTAACGCCGATTCTTATATCATCCACTGCTCCGGCATAGGACTCTTTTCCCACATGGCGTTCAATTAACACATTTTCCTGTGTCGTAATTCCAGTTCCGCGGAAGAACGGAAAATAATATTCCATCTCAAATTCATTATTTTCATCGTATTCTCCGCAGACTGTGATTCCAACGTCACATCCAAATATTTTTGATACTTCCACAAACAGATGTCCCTCAGAGTTTTCTATTACTGTCTTTTCATCGTATTGTGTAATTACCTCTTTCAAAATCTGGTCAAGTTCTTTTCTTTCCAGTTCTGAAAAACCAATGGACCTTAAATAACTGTGCAAAGACTGCCTCCTTATCTTATCTCAGTCATTCCACCCATGTATGGCTGCAGTGCTTCCGGAATTCTTACTGAACCATCTGCCTGCAGATTGTTTTCCAGAAATGCAATTAACATTCTAGGCGGAGCAACAACTGTATTATTCAGTGTATGTGCCAGGTATTTACCGTCATTTCCATTCACACGAATTTTCAGTCTTCTTGCCTGTGCATCACCGAGGTTTGAACAACTTCCTACTTCAAAATATTTCTTCTGTCTTGGAGACCATGCTTCTACGTCTACAGATTTTACTTTTAAATCAGCCAGATCACCAGAGCAGCATTCCAGTGTACGAACCGGAATATCCATAGAACGGAATAAATCAACTGTATTCTGCCATAATTTATCGAACCACATTTTGCTTTCTTCCGGTTTGCAGACAACAATCATTTCCTGCTTTTCAAACTGATGAATACGGTATACACCTCTTTCTTCAAGTCCGTGTGCACCTTTTTCTTTTCTGAAACATGGAGAATAACTGGTCAGTGTTTTTGGCAGCTCTTCTTCCGGAATGATTGTGTCAATAAATTTACCAATCATGGAATGTTCACTTGTACCGATGAGATATAAATCTTCGCCTTCGATTTTGTACATCATCGCATCCATTTCCGCAAAGCTCATAACACCTGTAACAACGTCACTTCGAATCATGAAAGGCGGTACACAGTAAGTAAATCCTCTGTTAATCATGAAATCTCTTGCATAAGAAATAACTGCGGAATGAAGACGTGCAATATCTCCCATCAGATAGTAAAAACCGTTTCCGGCTACTTTTCTTGCACTGTCTAAATCAAGACCATTGAATTTTTCCATAATTTCTGCATGATATGGAATTTCAAAGTCCGGAACAACCGGTTCACCATATCTCTGTACTTCCACATTTTCGCTGTCATCTTTTCCAATCGGAACAGATGGATCAATGATATTTGGAATTGTCATCATGATTTTTTTGATTTTTTCTTCTACTTCTTTTTCTTCAGCAGATAAACGGTCTACAGTCTCTGCATTTGCAGTTACCTGTTTCTTTACTTCTTCTGCTTCTTCTCTTTTGCCCTCTTTCATAAGAGTACCAATCATTTTGGAGATTTTATTTTTTTCTGCTCTTAACGCTTCTACTTCTCCTTTGATTTCACGGTTTCTCTTATCCAATTCGATTACTTCGTCTACCAGAGGTAATTTGCTGTCCTGAAATTTATTTTTAATATTCTGTTTTACTACATCTGGATTTTCTCTTAAAAATTTAATGTCTAACATAATCTTTCTCCCTGCTTCTTTTTTTTAGTTTTGTCTGAAATTTACGGCCTGTTTTAATGCCTGCACTTCTTCCTGGCTTAATATTACATAGGATTCCCCATTTACAATCTCTTTAATATAGAGGAAACAGTTTTCTCTGCTGTGAATCGCATTCAGAAGAAATCCTGTATTCTTATCGTCCAACATAGCCAGAACAAAGCTGAGTTTTCCTCCCATATCCTCAAATGCATCATACTTCACAATAGCATATTTGTTCAAGGTGTTTCCCATGATTTCTTTTAATTTTTCAATTTCCTGCTCATTTGCCGCTGCCGCATCCAGCCCTTTGTCAATCATTGCAAATTTGCGTCGGAACGATTTTTCAAGAGACTGTCCATCTCTTCCTTTCATAAATACGCGGTATTTTTGATTCAGTCGGTTTACTTCCAAAAAAAGACTGACCACACATACCAAAAGTGCAATTACCACAATCAGTAAAAAAATTGACAGCACACCGGAAATAGACTGAATCTTGCTGATTAGATTACCCATCTGCTCTAACTCCTCGTTTTCTCTCTTATCCTATTGTTTCCAATAATTCAACAATACGTTCCAATTCTTCTTGAGAATAGTATTCAATTTCAATCTTTCCCTTATTATCTGTCCTTCGGTTAATTGCAACCTTTGAACCGATAATCTGTTTAATTTTCTCTTCCAGATTCTTATAAACCAGTTCTTCTGCCTGATTTTTGGGTTTCTCTTCTTTTTTCTGCACTGGATTTAACAGTTCTTTCACTAAACGCTCTGTTTCTCGTACGCTCAATTTTTCATCGAATACTTTAACTGCCGCTTCCGCCTGTGCATCCTTACTTTCCAGTGCAAGCAAAGCTCTTGCATGTCCGGTTGAAATCATTTCATCAATCAGCATCTGCTGAACTCTGTCATCTAATTTTAAAAGACGCATTGAGTTTGTAACTGCAGTTCTGCTCTTTGAAACCCGTTCTGCAATCGCATCCTGTTTTAAATGAAACTCTTCCATCAAACGTTTATATGCCATTGCTTCTTCAATCGGATTTAAATCTTCCCGTTGAATATTTTCAATCAGAGAAATTTCAACGGCTTCCTGTTCTGTAAATTCTTTTACAATTACAGGAACCTCCTTGAGTCCTGCCAGTTTAGAAGCTCTCCATCTGCGCTCCCCGGCAATAATCTCATAATAGTCTTCCTTCTTCTGGACCAATAATGGCTGAAGTACACCAAACTGCTTAATAGATTCTGCCAGTTCCTGAAGTGCATCGGCATCAAACTGTTTTCTCGGCTGTTCCCTGCTCGGCTCAACCTTTGTCAGCTTCACAATCTGTACCTGTTCTCCAGGTTTCCCCTCAAATTCCATCTTTTCTTTTTGATGTTTATGAGCTTCTTTTGCCGCATTCTGCAGCGCTTCTTTATCGATTGATGTTCTTCCGGTTTTCTTTTTTGTCGCTGTAGAATCTAAAACCGGAATCATAGAATCAAGACCTTTGCCAAGTCCACCTCTTTTTACCGCCATTCTTCATCCTCCCTGTGTAATACTTCTTCTGCAAGGAGTCTGTAGCTTTCCGCCCCTACTGATCTTTTATCATATAAGGTAATTGGCAGCCCATAACTCGGTGCTTCCGCAAGACGAACATTTCTCGGAATAATGGTCTTGTAAATAGACTGGTCCAGATTGTTCTTTACATTTTCAACAACCTGCAATGACAGATTTGTTCTTGCATCATACATCGTAAATACAACGCCTTCAATATCCAAATCCGGATTTAAACGGTTCTGAACCAGTTCAATCGTGTGAATAAGCTGTGTCAATCCTTCGAGTGCATAATACTCACACTGAATCGGAACCAGTACAGAATCTGCTGTTGTCATTGCATTGATAGTCAACACATTTAAAGACGGCGGGCAGTCCATAATAATAAAATCATAATTATCACGAATGGAATCAATATGATTTTTCAAAAGAAATTCACGCCCCTCTACGCCTACCAGTTCAATCTCTGCACCAGACAAATTCACATTCGACGGAATCAAGGATAAATTTTCGAATACATTCTCAATCAGACAGTCCGAAATTTCGCACTCTCCCACCAGAAGTTCATACAAAGTCGCATTGACATTATCTTTGTCTACGCCGACTCCGCTTGTTGTGTTCCCCTGTGGGTCAATATCAATAAGAAGGACTCTCTGTCCCAGCTCGGCAAGGCATGCAGACAGATTGATTGCAGTTGTAGATTTTCCTACTCCGCCTTTCTGATTTGCTATTGCTATTATTCTTCCCACTTAAGTTTCCTCTTTTCATCAAACTTCGTATTTATTTCATTCAATGGTTATTATAACATCTTCTTAAACGTATTTCTACACAAATGTTTCACGTGAAACATTATATTTTTTTACGATATAAATGTCATTAATCAATCAATAAAAAAATGGGAAATGTTTCACGTGAAACATTTCCCATTTTTTTATTATCACACGATTCTTCTCCCTACTTTCAGCTTGTATAATAAGAGTTAATGGCTTATAATTATAACTAACTAAAGTAATCCTATATTGGAGGTTTTTTTATGAAAAAGCATAGATACAAACTTATTACAACCGGTATTTTATTTACCACCGCAACTGCTATTATTCATTTCATGAACCATCTGATTTCTACAACCGCAATAATGAAAGACTTGTTAAAGTCAACGGCAAGCAATTATTACAACTGGCGTTTTGGAAAAATTTATTACACAAAACAAGGTACGGGTTCTCCCGTTTTATTAATTCACGATTTAACTGTTTACAGTTCCGCTTATGAATGGGAAGCACTTGTAAAACAGCTTGAGAAAAATCATACCGTCTACTGCATCGACTTACCTGGATGCGGCCGTTCTGATAAACAGCATATTACTTACACCAACTATTTATATGTCCAGGCAATATCTGATTTTATCAAAAACGTAATTCACGAAAGAACAGATGTGATTACCAGTGGTTTTTCCGGCTCTTTTACAGTCCTCGCCTGTCATAACGAAAACGAACTGTTTGGAAAAATTTTAATGATTAATCCGCCGGCACTTTCACAGTTAAATAAGATTCCAACCAAACGCAGCAAGCTTTATAAATCTTTTCTTGAGCTTCCTGTGTTCGGAACTCTTGTTTATAACATGATGGTCTGCCAGAGTAATGTTCAACTTGCATTTACAGAAGATTATCTTTACAATCCATTCCATATCAAAGCAGAATGGCTCGACACTTACTATGAAGCAGCCCACAAAGGCATGGGAAGCGGTCGTTTCTTATTCTCCAGTTTACTTGGAGGATATACTAACAACAATATCGTGCATGCATTAAAAAATATAAACAACAGCATCTTTATTATCGAAGGGGAAGGCGAACTCACTAAGAGCGAAGTTCTCTCTCAATATGTAGAATTAAATCCGGCAATTGAGACTTACATTTTAAAAGAAGCAAAACATCTTCCTCAGCTAGAATCACCAGAACAGTTACTTGATTGTCTGTCTGTTTTTCTTGATGACTAAAAAGCGAGAGGAATGTTTCACGTGAAACATTCCTCTCGCTTTTTAACCAAATCAAGTAAGTCCCCTGCTTCAATTGCGAAAAGCAATAAGCAGGGGAGGCACTTGCTTGTATCAGGAGGGGGGCAAGCCCCTTCTGATAAGCTGCGTAGCAGCTATTTGGTTATGAGCAAGTAGCGAAGCGGATTGCGAATATCCACTTGACTTTTTAATCATTAATTCTGTTTTTCCAAAAATTTTTCAAAAGAACTTTCAATTTCTTTTATCTTCATTTTATTGACCAGACACGCAGTTCCCTGATTATTTTTTACAAGATAGAAGTTAGAATCATACGGATAATATTCTACTTTGAAGTAAACTCCATTTTCTTTATAAAATTCTACAGTCATTTCCGGCTCATCCTGTGTTTCCGGTACTTCATCAAGCCACTCCTGACATTCCAGAGAACTGATATTGCTATAGAAGCTTGAGAAATCTTCCAATTTTATTTCGTTTCCATTCATAAAGTAAGTTGTCACAGTTTCTGTATCACTATCTTCAGACTTTGAATCATCACTGTCATCTTTTTCTTTTGCTTTCTCTTCCGTTGTTTTTGTAAATTCATAAGATTCTCCATCTTTTTGAATTGTTACACGGTCGAGGTCTGCAAAGATATAATTAGAAACATAATTGCTGACCAGAGTTTTCACATCGATACTTAAGAAACTTTCCACACTCGAAGATGAAATGGTATAAATGTTGGACTGGCTTTCAAGCTTCGCATAATAATTCCCACTGCTGTCCTGACCTCCAAGAAGCAAAACTTCCTGCTTATTCGTTGTCACAGTTTCTGTGGTACTGTCGCTGTCAGAGTCATTTTCTGCATCTTCATTACTGCTGCTGTCTTCACTCGTACCATCTTCACTGGCACTCGTGTCACTGTCGTCACTGTCTTTTGCCTCTGTCACCTGATAATCAATCGTAATCTTGGTCGGTGCATCCAATCCATACTCTGCAAGCTTACTGGTATCTGCACTTACAAAACTGCCCCAGGAAAGACTGGAAATTCCATTTAAGAGATTGGAAGTATTAGAACTGTCAATATCTCTTTGTGTGCTTCCTTTTGTATAACTCCATCCGGTGGAAGCAGAATCACTCTTTTCAATCACTTCGGCTTCTTCGCCCTGTTTTTCTACAGTCAGTTTCGTAACTGTAGTAGCCGTAATAGACGGGAAACTTTCCTTTTCTGCAAGGTCACTTAAATTAAAATTAAAAGCGGTTTCAAGATCAGAAGCAACCATATAGATTTTACTGGTATCATTATCTACAGTCATATAACAATTGCTCGTCATGTCATTTACTGCACCAAACTCTAACGTATGGGTTTCATCATCCGAATTTTTGATAGAAACCTGTACGGCAGGTGCATCCAGTCCATACTCGGATACATCCTCTGCATCTTTTAATTCCCTGTCTGAACTGATTGATTTTAACTTTCCTGCCAGCTCTTCAAAATTACTCTGGTCTAGTGGAAATGAAGCATCTCCACTATAACTCCAGGTATCATCTGATTTTGTAAAGGTATAAGACTGACCTTCCGTTGTCACAGTCAGCTCTGTCAATTTGTCTGTATCTGTCTCAAACGCTGTTGTTGCTGTATCTGTACTATCTGCTTCACTGCTGTTGGCATTATGATTATGAAGAACAAAATAGACTACGCAGAGCACAACAAGCAGTACAATTCCTGCGATTAATCCGATATTTTTTTTCTTCATTACTGTTTTCTCCTCTTCATCCAGATACCACCGCCGATTACCAGAATCACTACCGGTACAACTGCTGTTACAAAGATACTCCAGAAACTTGCATCTGCTGCCGGAATTGTAAGTGTTGAAGTATCATAGCTCTTACTTGCAATAGAAATTGTATTACTATCCTCTTCGCTCTCACACATCCAGTTTACAGAAGCAGAAATCAATTCATAGTTTGCTCCGGATACCATTGTGTTCATCTGGTCATTAAACAGCGCTTCGGATGAATAGTAAACAATCTGTGTTTCTTTCTCATCATCTAAATTCTCTGTGATGGAAACACCAACTGCAAATGGTCCGTCAATATCATCGCTTTCTTTTTCCATTGTCTGCATATCTTCTACATTTACTTTTGAGTAAGAACCATCTGAAGTCGTCAGAATATCGGTGATTTCAAGAGAATCTCTGTAGTTATCACTCTTTACAATTCCCTGTGCCAGAGGCATTAAAATATATCGACTGCCAGATGACAGGCTTGAAGTAATGTCATTACTTTCGATATTTGGAAGCAGATAGGATGGATTCTGAGAAATATAATGATTGGTATCTCCCTCAAGTACAATTCCACCTGCCGTCTTCACACCATAATTCTCTAATACAGAAGCAAAATTTGGCATTTCTTCAGAAGAATAATTAGAAACTATCAACGCTTTTCCGCCATTTTCCAGATAAGAAATAATCTTAGACGCCTCATCTTCTGAAATATCTTTTGCCGGTGCAAAGATAAACAAGATGTCTGCATCGTCCGGAACACTGTCCATTGTCAGCAGATTTAAAGACTGAATATCGATATTTGCTTTCTGAATGGTATCTTTTAAGGTATCACTCATGGTTGCTTCATCGTGTCCCTCTAACGTATACATCACCGGCATACTATCGGATGTTACATAATTAATTGCACTTGTAATCTGGCCTTCTCCATCAAATCCGGTTACCTCGCTACTGTAAGTCTGATAATTAACAGTCGTTTCATATAATGAGTTGTTATCAATGACTTTATTTTTATCTCCGCACACAACAATTACGCTGTTATTGCTCACGCCATCCGATGTATACTGTGAAACAAATTTCGGATTTACTGCAGGGTCTTTCTGTTCCACTTTGATGTGGTCACTGCCCTCTTCGTATTTTTCCAGAAGTTTCTGGATATCACTGCTTTCTGAACCACTCTGCGCAATATAATAAATCTCTACGTCTTTATCGAGCTTTTTAAGTACTTTCTTTGTCTGGTCACCAATGCTGTAAAGTTTCTGCGTACTTAAATCGATTTCTCTGTATTTTGACGGCACTTCCTGCAATACCAGATTTAATACTACGATAATCGCAATAAAAATTGTAATTGCACCCATGCTGTAGGAACCATGCTTTAAGTTCTTTTTATTTTGGATTCGTTTTTCCTTGCTTTTCTTTCGTAATTCTTTGAAATCTATTTTTTTGAATTTTTTGCCGTTTGACTCTTTATTCGTTTTTTTAGTTACGTCTTTATTTGACTCTTTATTTAAATCTTCATTTGACCCTTTATTTAAGTCTTTATTTAAATCTTTATTTGAGTCTTTGTTTAACTCTTTATTTTCATTGTTTGTCTTCATATTTGCATTTTCTCCTCTCTATTCACCTCAAATCATCAGCTCCAACGCCGTTTCTGTATTGACTGAACGGTTAAAAATATGAAAATGCAGATTACGGATAACATATATACAATTCCGGAGAAATCCAGAATTCCTCCTACAAAATTATCAAAATGATTTGCGATTGCAAGCAAATCTAACAATTTTTGAATTGCTCCCTCGTACAAAGAGGATTTTACAATATATATAATTACAACTGCTCCAAGCAGTACCACTCCTGTAATTCCGGTCAAAATATTATCTTTTGTCATCTGATAGACGACCATTGCAATTAAGACTGCAAGTACCGCAAATGCAAGCATGGAAGCCATCGCTGTCTGTGAAAAGAAAGATTCAATTCCATTCATGACAAAACTGCAGAATAATACCACAAAGGTAAGAACCGCTGCGATAACCTGACTTTCCGTAATCGAAGATAAAAAAAGTCCAACTGCAATATTGGCACATCCCAAAAAGAAAAATCCAACAATTGCAGTTAAGGTCATAGGATAAGAAACTGTTCCGTATTTTGCCAAAATAAGCGGATAAAACAACGTAATCACAACTGGAATCAGATAAATTGTCACCATTCCAAGATATTTTCCGAATACTATCTTCCAGATTGGCACCGGTGAAGTGAATAATAACTGGTCTGTTTTATTTCTTTTTTCTTCCGCTAAAATTCTCATTGTTAAAATCGGAGTGATAATCAAAAATACAAACGTCACGGAATTTAAGGTTGTTCCAAAATCCGGACTTGCATAATTTAAGTTATATGCCGTAAAATAAATCCCCAGAACCAGCATGATAAATGCCATAAACACATATCCTTGCATGGATGTAAGATAACTTTTTAATTCTTTTTTATAAATCGCCAGCATTTTCTTTCTCCTCCTCATTGTCGTCTTCGGTCAATCTCAAGAATACTTCTTCCAGCGTCATATTTGTCGGCTGCATTTTTAAAATCGGACATTTTGCATCTGCCAGAGCAAAGAAAATGTTTTCTCTCATATCCTGTTCCCCTGATATTTTAACGGTAAAATCGCAGGCATCCGGCACAAAAGATTCATGGTAAATCATTTCCTGAATATTTTCTACGAGGTTCATTGCCTCTCTGATTTCTTCTTCTTTCCCTTTTACTGTAAGTTCAAGAGAATTTGCGCCTTCCATTACCTTACTTAAATTCTCCGGTGTGTCGCTTGCCACCAGTTTTCCACGGTCAATAATCAATACATGGTCACAGACCGCACTTACCTCCGAAAGGATGTGTGAACTTAAAATAACGGTATGTTTTTCTCCAAGGCTCTTAATTAAATCCCTGATTTCAATAATCTGTTTCGGGTCAAGACCAACGGTCGGCTCATCTAAAATAATAATTTCCGGATATCCAAGCAGAGCCTGTGCAATTCCAACCCTCTGTTTAAAACCTTTTGAAAGGTTCTTAATCAGACGTTCCTGTACTTCCTCAAGCTTTGTAGTTGACATAACTTCTTTTATATTCTTTTCCCGCTCTGCTTTTGGAATGGATTTTAACTCAGCTACAAATTTTAAATACTCTCTGACTGTCATGTCCTGATAAACCGGAGGTAGCTCCGGCAGATAACCGATACATTTTTTTGCGGCTTCCGGCTCTTCTAAAATGTTGTGTCCATCAATCAGAATTTCTCCCTGTGTCGAGGCAATGTAGCCGGTAATCATATTCATTGTAGTCGATTTACCTGCTCCATTTGGTCCTAAAAATCCATAAATTTTTCCTTTTTCTATGGTAAAACTCAAATGGTCTACGGCCACATGGTCACCATATTTTTTGACCAGATCCTTTACTTCAATCAAGGTATTCCCTCCTTTAATATTGTACTTGCTTTTTTATATTTTTCTCACCGTTCTATTCTATTTACTATTTGTGATAAAAATTAGATGAGAATGTGTTTTTTCTGTGAATCCTTGCAAATATCCCTAATAAAAAAAAGAGAGCCTTTTTCAGCTCTCTTTCGTTCTTTATTTTCATACAATTTTTTATCCAATTTTCCACTTATACAATCGGTTCTTTTGCAGGAGTTCCTGCTTTTCTCGGATACTTTTTCGGTGTATTTTTTACTTTTTTTATCAGCAAAATCGTACGTTCCATATCTGAGTCCGGCAACAAAAATTCTTCTGTTTTTTCGACTTTTCCGCCTAAAACTGCAATCGCTTTTTTGCCTTCTTCCAGTTCTTCTGCCGCTTTTCCCGACTTATATGCAGCAAAGTATCCACCTGCCTTTACATAAGGCAGACAATACTCGCTGATTACACTTACCCTTGCAACTGCACGTGTCACACTTAAATCAAAAGCCTCTCGAAGCTCTGGTTTTTTTGCACCATCTTCTGCACGTCCATGTACTGTTTCAATGCCTTCTAAACCTAATTTTTCGATGACTTCATTTAAGAATTTCAAACGTTTATTTAAGGAATCCAGCAGAGTTACTTTCAGATGAGGAAACGCAATTTTTAATGGAATTCCAGGAAATCCTGCCCCTGTTCCGACATCAATACAGCTCTCAATTTTGCTCATATCCAGTGCTCTTACAACCGAAAGACTGTCTGCAAAATGCTTCTGAAGTACCTCATCAAACTCTGTAATTCCGGTCAGATTCATCACCTTATTCCACTCAATTAACAGCTCATAATACTGAATAAACTGCGCTTTTTGTTCTTCTGAAAGTGTAATTTTAAACTCTTTTACAGCGTTTTCTAACAGCGTTAAATCATAATTCATGTATTCCCATTTCCCCCTCTTCGATAAGATTCCAGGTACACAAGAAGGACAGAAATATCTGCCGGAGAAACCCCTGCAATTCTGGAAGCCTGACCTACAGAAACCGGACGGTATTCTTCTAATTTCTGTCTTGCTTCAATTCTAAGTCCGCTGATTGCTTCATAGTCCAGTTCCTCCGGAAGTTTCTTTGTTTCCAGCTTCTTAAACTGTTCCACCTGTTTCATCTGGCGCTTAATGTATCCATCGTATTTGATATTAATGTTAACCTGTTCTCTTACATCTTCCGGAAGTTCCGGTCTTTTCTTATCTAAAGGAGCTAATAATTCATAGTTTAATTCCGGACGGCGGATTAATTCTGCAAGGGAACATCCATTTTTAAGAGGTGTGCTTTCGTACTGTTCAAGCAGTTCCTGTACCTCTTTCGTTGCTCCTACATAAGTATGTTCCACACGCTCTTTTTCTTCCTCGATTTTTGCTTCTTTCCACAAAACATAATCATACTGTTCTTTGCTTACAAGACCCACCTGATAACCTTTTTTTCTTAATCTTAAGTCTGCATTATCCTGTCTTAAAAGCAGTCTGTATTCCGCACGGCTTGTCATCATTCGGTATGGTTCATGATTCTCTTTTGTAACCAAATCATCGATTAATACACCAATATAAGACTCGGAACGATCTAAAATCAGCATCTCTTTTCCAAGCACTTTCATTGCCGCATTGATACCTGCAATCAATCCCTGAGCAGCTGCTTCTTCATATCCTGAACTTCCGTTAAACTGTCCGCCTGAGAACAAACCTTTGATTTCTTTAAATTCAAGTGTCGGATACAACTGTCTTGCATTAATACAGTCATACTCAATCGCATAGGCATTTCTTACAATTTTTGCGTGCTCTAATCCTGCAACAGAATGGTACATTTCGTACTGTACATCCTCCGGAAGAGAGCTTGACATTCCGCCTACATACATCTCATTTGTATATAATCCTTCCGGCTCAATAAAAACCTGATGGCGTTTTTTGTCCGCAAAACGTACGACTTTATCCTCAATGGATGGACAGTATCTGGGACCTGTTCCTTCTATCATACCGGAATATAATGGAGAGCGGTCCAAATTATTTCTGATAATCTCATGTGTAGTTTCATTGGTATAAGTCAGCCAGCAGGATGCCTGGTCAATCTGAACATCTTCAGGATTGGTAGAGAAAGAAAACGGTACAACTCTTTCATCTCCAAACTGTTCTTCCATTTTTGAAAAATCAATACTTCTTTTGTCAATTCTGGCAGGTGTTCCTGTCTTAAAACGATACATCTCGATGCCAAGTTTTTTCAGGGAATCGGTCAGATGATTCGCTGCCTGAAGTCCGTTTGGACCGGTATGATTGCTTACATCACCGTAAATACATCTTGCCTTTAAGTAAGTTCCTGTACAAAGCACAACCGCTTTTACTGCATACTCTGCACCAGAATAGGTCCTTACTCCTTTAATCTGTTTGTCCTCAGCAAGAATCTCTGTTACCTCTGCCTGACGAATGGTCAGATGTTCTGTATTTTCCAGTGTATGGCGCATACTTCTGCTGTATTCCTGTTTATCTGCCTGCGCACGCAAAGAATGAACAGCAGGACCTTTTGATACATTTAACATCTTAGACTGGATGAATGTTTTATCAATATTTTTTCCCATTTCTCCACCCAGAGCATCCAATTCACGTACCAGATGTCCCTTGGAACTACCACCGACATTTGGGTTACAGGGCATGAGTGCAATACTGTCCACACTTACCGTAAACATAATCGTTTCCAACCCCAGACGTGCACATGCAAGTGCTGCTTCACATCCGGCATGACCTGCACCAACAACAGCAATATCATAATTTTCTGTCAAATGATTCATCTGTTTTTCTCCTTTTTTGCTTCTATATTTATCCTGATTTTTTACTTTCCGGTACAGAATTTTGAGAAGATTTCATTGACCAAATCTTCCCCTACAGCCTCTCCGATAATACTTCCTAAAGACTCATAAGCGTTCATTAAATCAATCGAAAAGAAGTCTTCCGGCATCTGCATTTCAATGCTGTTTTCAACCATTTTTAAACTGTCAAGTGCTTCTTCAAGAGCCGTTTTATGTCTCATATTTGTGATATAAACTTCATCATTAAAGCTTAATTCACCTTCAAAAAACATGTTTTTAATCTCCTGTTCCAGCACATCAATTCCCTGTTCTTCCTTTGCTGAAATCGACACAACTGGATGAGAAAGCTTTTCTTTTAACATTTCTTCGGTTACTTTCTGTTCCAAATCGGTCTTATTCAACAGCACAATTGCCTTTTTATCTTCGAGAATCTCCATGATTTCTTCATCATTTTCATCAAGAGGACGTGAAGAATCCACCACATAAAGAATCAAATCCGCATCTTTTGCATATTCTTTTGCCCGTCCTACACCGATTTGTTCTACTTTATCTTCTGTATCACGGATTCCGGCAGTATCAATCATACGAAGAGAAATTCCATGAAGCACAATCGTTTCTTCTAAAATATCTCTTGTCGTACCTGCAATATCCGTTACAATCGCACGTTCTTCTCCTACAAGTACATTCATAAGAGACGATTTTCCGGCATTTGGTTTCCCTACGATAACTGTTTTAATGCCCTCTTTCATCATCTTTCCTTCTTTTACTGTAGAAAGAAGGTTTTCCACTTTCTCTTTCTGAATTTTGATATCTTTCCCCAAAGTTTCCCCATAACCATCCACACTGATATGTTCCGGGTCATCTAAAGCAGATTCGATATATGCAATATGATAGATAATATTCTCTCTGATTTCACGGATGACTTTCTGCACAGAGCCTTTTAACTGATGAAGAGAACTCTTTAATGCATACTCATTCTTTGCATTAATTATATCAATGACTGCCTCTGCCTGTGATAAATCAATTCTTCCGTTTAAGAAAGCACGCTTGGTAAATTCGCCTGGCTCTGCCGGTCTTGCACCATACTTAATGACTGTTTCCAGCACTTTTTTCATTGCAAGCACACCGCCATGACAGTCAATTTCAATGGTATCTTCCCCTGTATAACTTCTCGGACCGTCCATTACCATGACTAAAACTTCGTCAATTTCTTCGTCTCCATCATAAATAAAACCATAGTTTATCGTGTGAGATTTTACTTCTTCTATCTTATTTTTTCCGTTTTTGGAACGGTAGATTTTTCCTGCAATTTCACGGCTTTTTGGTCCACTCATTCGTATAATTCCAATTCCTGAAGCGGTCATAGCTGTTGCAACTGCTGCTATCGTTTCTGATGCCAGTATCGGCATAATCCAGCCTCCTAACCCAATTTAATATACTTTTTTATTTACTCTTAAGAAACAAAAAACGCTCCAGATAAAAGCACAGAGAATCCATCTCCAACATTCACGCTTTCACCTAGAACGTCTTTATTTTTTACTACATTATTTCTTTAATTTTACAACCACATGGCGATATGGTTCACTGCCCTCGCTATATGTTTCAACATAACGGTTCCCCTGAAGTGCAGAATGAATAATTCTTCTTTCATAAGGATTCATCGGCTCTAAAGAAACAGGTTTTCTCGTCTTTCTTACTTTGTAAGCAATGCTTTTTGCAAGATTTTCAAGTGTTTCTTTTCTTCTGTTTCTATAGTCTTCTGTATCAAGTTTTACACGGACATAACCCTGTCTGCCTTTGTTTACAACAAGGCTTGTAAGGTACTGAAGAGAATCCAGTGTCTGTCCTCTTTTTCCAATCAGAATACCCATATCCTGTCCGATAAATTCAACTTCAAGGCTGCCGTCTTCTGCTGTGTATTCTATTTTAAGCTCAACTTCAAGCTCCATTGCTTTGAATACGCCACTTAAGAACTTCTCAGCTTCCGCTTTGATTTCTGCAATCTCTTCCTCGCTTCGTTTGATGATTTTCTTCTCTTCACGAGGCTTTGGCTGCTCTTTTCTTGTTTCCTGATGTCTCACCGGTTTTACGGTTTCTTCTACAGGTTTTTCTGCTGCCTTATCAGTTTTTTTCACTTCTTTTTTTACCGGAACAGACTCTTTTATTTCTTCTGCTACAGGTTCTTCCGGTAAGGTTTCTTCTTTTCTGCGAGCTTTTATGATTGCCGGTTTTTTACCGATTCCAAAAAATCCTGAACTGCCTTCAGTCACAACCTGAATCTCCAGATTTTCACTGGAAACGCCAAGTTCAATGCTGGCTTTGATAATTGCCTCATCTGCTGTTTTAGCAGAAAACTCTTTGAATTCCATAACGCTTCCCCCTTACCGTTATTTTTTCTTTGTCTTATTCTTTTTATCAAATTCTGCAACCATGTTAGCCTTTGATGCAAGGCTTCCCGGTTTTGTTTCCGGTACTTCTCTGTAAGTATCTACAGCTTTTGAACCACTGTTATTATTGTATTTCTTTAAGTTTGTGGTACATTTTGGTTCTTCAATATTTCTGACCTTCTGTTTTGCCTGCTGTGTGATTTTCTGTGGCGGAAGTCCTGATTTTTCACGTTTTTTAGCAGCTTTTGCCTGATTTTTACGGATATAGTCTTCTAAATCCATGTTGTCCAGGTGTTTATTAATAACAAGCTGCTGGATACAACGAATCACAGAACCGGCAATCCAGTAAATACCAATACCAACCGGGAATGAGAAACAGATAAATGCAGAAAACAGAGGCATAAATGTGTTCATACTCTTCATTGTTGCGTTCATCTGGTCATTTGCTCCACCGTCCTGAGTGGTTGCCGCTGTTGGCATTAATTTAATGTTTAACATCTGTGTCAGCCAGGATAATACCGGAATTAAAACAGCAGCAAGAATCAACAGATAAGAGTGTGAACTCCATCCTGACTTAATCAGTGCAAGCGGGGTATCTGCGATATTCAGTCCAAGGAAATTCTGCATCGGACGAATTGTATTTGCTGTATTGCTTAATACATCTGAGAATCCACTAAAATCACTGATTTCACCTAAGTGTTTCCACTGTGTTGGTGATAAGTTATATAATACGTCAATAATACGGTTTGTTGTTACATCATCTGCTTTCCAGGTATAAGTTCTTAATCCCTCATCCTTGATAAACTGTGTCAGGACATCTGCGTATCCGTCTACACTTGTGATACTTACAACGGCTTTGTCAAAAATTGCTTTAATCTCGCCAATATATCCAGGAATATTAATAATAACCTGGTATAAAGCAAAGAAAATCGGCATCTGAATGAATAACTGCAGACAACTTCCTGTCGGAGACACACCATATTTTTCATAAACTGCCATTGTCTCTTCCTGCATCTTCATCTGAGAAGCCTGGTCTTTTTTTCCTCTGTATTTTTTACTGATTTTCTGCAATTCTGGTGACATAACTGCATTCATTTTTGAAAACTTCTGCTGTTTAATCTGCAGAGGTATCATGAATGCATAAATGATAATTGTAAATAATATAATACAAAGACCGAGATTATGAATCCCAATCTTGTAAATGCCGTTCATCAGCCAGCCCATTACCTCGGCTACCCATTTTACAATCGGCATTGAACTCTTACTTAACAATGCACCCAAAATTCGTCCTCCTTATATAACCGGTGACCCCAATATTTCTCTAATTAGTGTGTGTTCTTATCCACATCATTTTTCGGTTCATCAGGGCACCGGGTCATATCCGCCTTTGGAAAATGGATTACATCTTAAAATTCGCCAACCGGCCAGTAAGCAGCCTTTTACTGCTCCATATTTTTCAATTGCTTCCAGTCCATATTGAGAACACGTAGGAATATAGGGACAACGTGTACTCTTTAATGGGGATATATACTTTTGATAAAACCGAATCAATTTAATTAGTATCGTTTTCATTCTCTTCGCTTTTTATGGTTTTTGTGAGTTTTCCTAAATGCATTAATGCACTTTCTATGGAATGGAACCCCTGGTTCTTTCCATTTACCCTGACTACAATTACAATATCATATCCGCATTTAAACTTTTCCTCATTTAACCGGTAACTTTCTCTTATAAGGCGCGCAAGATGGTGTCTCACAACACTGTTTCCCACCTTTTTGCTTACGGATATGCCAACTCTGTTTTTTTCTAACTGATTTTCTCTTACATACATAACCAGATATCGATTTGCTTTTGATGTTCCACTTTTATAAACCAGTTGAAAATCTCTGTTCTTCTTTAACGACTCCGAATATTTCATAAACCATCCTTTTAATGAAAAGAGAAGAAAAGACCACATGTCTGCGGTCTTAAGCTGATAATTTTTTTCTTCCTTTTAATCTTCTTGCAGCTAAAACTTTTCTTCCACCTTTTGTGCTCATTCTAGCTCTGAATCCGTGAACTTTAGATCTCTGTCTCTTTTTTGGCTGAAATGTCATTTTCATAATTCCAGGCACCTCCTTTAAATAAATATCTATCTATCTTGAGATAGTATTCCTATGGTTATGCATTATTTAGTAAACATCATTTCAATTATATTCATAAACCCCCTCTCCGTCAAGCATTTTTTCGATTTTTTTATACCAATTTATGCCTGACTGAAGCTTTTAAAATTTGTCATTTATGGATTATTTTGCGCTTTTTAAGTTTTCCACATTTATCCGCATTGCGAAAAAGTTATCCACATTTTCACTTTTGCAAGTTATCCACATTTTGTGGATAACTTTTCAATTTTTCCACTCTTTAAAAAAGTTATCCACAAAGTTATCCACATTTTTTGGTTTACATAATATTTCAAAAAAAATGTGGATAACTCGACCTTTTTTTGTGGATAACTTCAAAAAAAATGTGGATAACTTTTTTTTTGTTTTTAAAAAATCCTTTAAAATCAAGGGTTTTAGCGTGTGGATAATGTGGAAAGAAGTTATCCACATTATCCACATTTACTGGTTGCAAATAATGCCTTTTTTCGAGTTATCCACATTATCCACATTGCTTTTTTGCAAGTTATCCACATTATCCACATTGGGAAAAGTTTTCCACATTTTTCGCATAGTTTTCCACATTTTTGTGATTAAACGGTTGATAAAAGTCCCAATTTATTATAGAATAGATAAATACAAAACTTGTAGTATTTTGATAGAAAGTGTATTTTTCGCACTTTCTATTGTTACGTTGTTTTATATTTACTTAAACACAGGAGATACACCATGCATCCAATACAAGAAAAATGGACGGATATTCTTAATACCATCAGAGAGGAACATCAGCTCTCTGATATTTCTTTCAAAACATGGCTTGAAACGCTTACTGTCCACAGTGTTGAGGACAATGAAGTGACAATTGTAGTCCCTACCGGGCTGATTGGTATCAACTATATTACTAACCGTTATCTTCTTCCATTAAAAGTAGCCATTTCTGAGGCAACCGGAGAAGAATATGAAATTGCCCTAATCGAGCCAAAAGATATTCCATCTGAAACAGTACAAGCTCCCTCAACTATTATTAATGAAAATGTTGAGCGTGCAAACTTAAATCCCCGCTATACATTTGATACTTTCGTAGTCGGAAGCAACAATAAAATGGCACATGCAGCGTCCGTTGCGGTTGCTGAATCCCCAGGAGAAGCTTATAATCCACTGTTTATCTACGGTGGCGTTGGTCTTGGAAAAACACATCTAATGCATTCAATTGCACATTTTATTCTGCAGAAAAACCCAGAAACGCGGGTATTGTACGTTACAAGTGAAATTTTTACAAATGAATTGATTGAATCTATCCGCAGTGGTAATAATGCAGATATGACCATGACTAAGTTTCGGGAGAAATATCGCAACATCGATGTTCTGATGATTGACGATATTCAATTTATTGTAGGAAAAGAATCCACACAGGAAGAGTTTTTCCACACCTTTAATGCACTTCATGGTGCAAAAAAACAGATTATCATATCTTCTGATAAACCTCCGAAAGATATGGAAATCTTAGAAGACCGCCTTCGTTCCCGCTTTGAATGGGGCTTAATCGTTGATATTTCAGCTCCTGACTACGAGACAAGAATGGCGATTCTTAAGAAAAAAGAAGAACTTGACGGCTATTATATTGATGATGATGTCATTGAGTACATCGCAAAGAACGTTACCTCAAACATCCGTGAATTAGAGGGATCTCTCAATAAGATCATGGCATTTGCCAATCTGGAAAACTGTGAAATTAACCTCGCTCTGGCTGAAAAAGTCTTAAAAGACATCATTTCTCCGGATGAAGAGATGAGGGTCGTAACCCCTGAAATCATTATCCGTACGGTTGCTGAACACTTTGATTTATCCGCCAGTGATTTAATAGGAAACAAGAGAAGCTCTCAAATCACTTATCCGCGCCAAATTGCCATGTACCTCTGCCGTCAAATGACTGATATCACCTTGAAAATCATCGGTGACAAGCTTGGGGGACGTGACCATAGTACCATTATGAACGGAATCAAACGAATCGAAAAAGAAGTTCAGTATTCTGAAGAAACCAGAGAAGTGATTAATATACTTAAAAAGAAGATTAATCCAGCTAAAAATTCGCTTAAATAAAATTAAAAAATTAATCTTCATCCACACTTCTCTTGAAAATTGACATAGTTATCCACATTTTGGGTGTCAAAAATGTGGATAACTCGAAAAAAAATGTGGATAACTGCCATTTTTTTGTGGATAACTATGTGGATAACTCGGTGAAAAATGTGGATAACTTTTTTTTAAGTACTTTTTAAGTTGTTTAAGCAGAAAAGTTATCCACATTGATTTTGAGTTATCCACAAGTTATCCACATAGTTATCCACATTGTCAACACCCCTTAAGCCCTTTATTTACAAGGGTTTCAAGAGTTATCCACATTATCCACATTCCCTACAACTACTACTATTAATATATTATATATATATATATGTTTATAGCAAAACCATTTTCACAGAAAGGAAGTTATCCACATTATGAAATTAATCTGTTCAAAGTCTGAGTTACTAAAAAGTGTAAACATTGTCATGAAGGCAGTTCCTTCAAAAACGACAATGCCAATCTTACAGTGTATCCTGATTGATGCATCTGCCAATATTATCAAATTTACATCAAATGATATGGAACTTGGAATTGAGACAATTGTAGAGGGTTCTATCGAAGAAAAAGGAATCGTTGCTCTTGATGCGAAAATCTTTTCAGAAATTGTTAGAAAATTACCTGATAATGATGTTACAATTGTGACAGACGAAAAACAAAACACAACCATTACTTGTGAAAAAGCGAAATTTAATATTCCGGGACAGTCAGGTGAAGATTTCTCTTATCTGCCATTTATCGAAAAAAATGAAGGTGTTCAGATTTCACAGTTCACATTAAAAGAATTAATTCGTCAAACCATCTTTTCTATCGCAGTAAATGAAAACAATAAACTGATGACAGGTGAATTATTTCAGATTGCCAACAACACATTGAGAGTCGTATCCCTTGATGGACATCGTATTTCAATCCGAAAGATTCCGTTAAAGAATGAATGTTCTGACAAGAAAGTGGTTGTTCCGGGAAAAACTTTAAATGAAATCAGTAAGATTTTATCCGGTGAGACAGAAGACATGGTGGATATCTATTTTGCTGAAAATCATATTCTGTTTGAATTTGACAATACAAAAGTTGTTTCGAGATTAATTGAGGGAGAATATTTCAAGATTGACCAGATGTTGTCCAGTGATTACGAAACAAAGGTAACACTGAACAAAAAAGAATTTTTAGATAGTATTGACCGTGCAACTCTTCTTGTAAAAGAAGGAGATAAAAAACCAATTATTATTACAATTAACGATGAGGGTATGGAACTCCAGATCGACTCTCAGATTGGTTCGATGAAAGAAGACATCGACATTAACAAAATGGGAAAAGATATTATGATTGGTTTTAATCCAAAATTTTTAATTGATGCACTAAAGGTCATTGATGATGAAGAAATCCATATTTATCTCATGAATCCAAAAGCACCTTGCTTTATTCGTGATGATGCAGGACAATATGTATATCTCATTCTTCCGGTAAACTTTAATTCTGTCGGAAGATAATCGGAAGCACAGAAAGACTCCGGAAGTGTATTAACGCAGAAAGGACAAAACATGGAAATTATAAAATTAAGAGATGAATTTATAAAATTAGGTCAGGCACTAAAAGCAGCTAATCTAGTAGAAGACGGAGTGGAGGCAAAATACGTTATTCAGGATGGTCTTGTAACCGTAAATGGAGAAGTAGATACAAGAAGAGGCAGGAAACTGTATGACGGTGATGTTGTAGCTTATGATGGACAGGAAATTAAAATTGTGAAATAGCGACAGGTGTACAGATGTATATTGAATCAATGGAATTAAAGGATTTTAGAAATTATGAGTTTTTATCTTTGCGGTTTGACAAGGGAACCAATATTTTTTACGGCGACAATGCACAGGGAAAAACAAATATCCTTGAAGCTGTGTATCTTTGTGGAACAACAAAGTCACATAGAGGAAGTAAAGACCGTGAGATGATTCGGTTTCATGAAAATGAATCGCATATCAAGCTCAGAATAAACAAAGGGGGCATTTCCCACAGAATAGATATGCATTTGAAAAAAAATAAAGCGAAAGGAATTGCAATTGACGGGATTCCAATCCGTAAAGCAAAAGAACTTCTGGGGATTGTGAATATTGTATTTTTCTCACCGGAAGATTTAAATATTATAAAAAATGGTCCAGGTGAGCGCCGGAGATTTCTTGATTCAGAATTATGTCAGCTTAATAAAATCTATTTGTCGGATTTGTTTCAGTACAATCACATTTTAAATCAGCGCAATAAATTGTTAAAAGATATTGCACAAAAAGAAAGTCTTAAGAGTACGCTGGATATCTGGGACGAACAGCTTGTTCGCTATGGAGCCTCGGTAATTCGAAGCAGACGTGAATTTGTTCGTGAGATGAATGAAGTGATACAGCGGATACATAGCAGTATTACAGGAGAAAAAGAACAGATTGAGCTGATTTATGAGCCCAATGTGGAAGAAGAACAGTTTCTGGAAATACTGCTTAAAAACAGAGAAAAAGATTTTAAATTTAAAAACACATCATCGGGTCCCCACAGAGACGATATGTGTGTTAAAATAAATCATATCGACATTAGAAAATACGGTTCTCAGGGACAACAGCGTACAGCAGCCTTGTCATTGAAATTATCAGAAATTCATCTGGTAGAAAGAAAAATTAAAGATGTTCCCATTTTGCTGCTGGATGATGTATTATCAGAACTTGATGTGAACAGGCAGAATTATCTTCTGGAGAGCATCAAAAATATTCAGACCATGATTACCTGTACGGGTCTGGATGAATTTGTGAACAGCAGGTTTGAGATAAATAAACTTTTCAAAGTAGTAGACGGAACCATCGTTAACTGATATCAGGGAAACAGGAGGAATTGGATGAACACAGAAATTAAAACAGAGTATGGAGCCGACCAGATTCAGATACTGGAGGGTCTGGAAGCAGTAAGAAAGAGACCGGGTATGTATATTGGCAGTACTTCATCCAGAGGTCTGCATCACCTTGTGTATGAGATTGTGGATAATGCGGTAGACGAGGCACTGGCCGGTTATTGTGATACAGTAGAAGTTACAATTAACAAAGATAATTCGATTACGGTTATTGATAATGGACGAGGTATTCCGGTAGGAATTAATCATAAAGCGGGAATCCCTGCGGTAGAGGTTGTATTTACAATTCTTCATGCCGGAGGAAAATTCGGCGGTGGCGGATATAAAGTATCCGGCGGTCTGCATGGTGTAGGTGCATCTGTTGTAAATGCACTGTCGACCTGGCTTGAGGTTACGATTTATCATGAGGGTAAAATTTACCGTCAGCGTTATGAACGTGGAAAAACTATTTATAAACTAAAAGTCATTGGGGATTGTGACTCGGAAAAGACCGGAACAATGGTTACGTTCCATCCGGATCCTGAAATTTTTGAGGAGACCGTATTTGATTTTCATACATTGAAACACAGATTCCGTGAAATTGCATTTTTGACAAAAGGTCTTAAAATTATTGCAAAAGATAATCGTGGGGAAGAACCAAAAGAAACAGTTTTTCACTATGAAGGCGGAATCCGGGAATTTGTGCAGTATTTAAATAAAAGTACTACAGCTCTTTACGAAGAGATTTTATATTTTGAGGGAACAAAAGACGGAGTTATGGTAGAAGTTGCAATGCAGCATAATGATTCCTACACAGAAAACACTTATGGATTTGTAAATAATATTACAACTCCGGAAGGCGGAACGCATGTAGTTGGTTTTAGAAATGCACTGACAAAAACCTTTAATGAGTATGCAAGAAAGAATAAATTATTAAAAGACAGCGATGCGAATCTTTCCGGTGAAGATATTCGTGAGGGATTAACTGCAATCATCAGTGTCAAGATTGAAGACCCTCAGTTTGAAGGACAGACAAAACAGAAACTTGGAAACAGCGAAGCAAGAGGTGCGGTGGATAATATCGTAGCCAATCAGCTTGAGATCTATTTAGAGCAGAATCCTGCAGTTGCAAAAATCATTATAGAAAAATCTGTGCTTTCACAGAGAGCCAGAGATGCAGCAAGAAAAGCCAGAGATTTAACCAGAAGAAAAACTGCACTTGAGGGAATGTCTCTTCCTGGAAAGCTGGCAGACTGTATGGATAAAGACCCGTCTAAGTGCGAAATTTACATCGTAGAGGGTGATTCTGCCGGTGGTTCTGCAAAGACTGCAAGAAGCCGTGCGACTCAGGCGATTCTTCCACTTCGAGGTAAAATTCTGAATGTAGAGAAAGCGCGTCTGGACAGAATTTATGCAAATGCGGAAATCAAAGCGATGATTACGGCTTTCGGAACAGGAATTCACGAAGATTTTGATATCAGCAAGCTCAGATATAATAAAATCATTATCATGACGGATGCCGATGTCGATGGTGCACATATTGCAACCCTGCTTCTGACATTTTTATATCGTTTCATGCCGGAGCTGATTAAACAGGGACATGTATATCTTGCAAAGCCACCTTTGTTTAAGATTGAACGGAATAAAAAAGTGTATTATGCTTATTCAGAAAAAGAACAGGATGAGATTCTTAACGAAATCGGACGTGACGGCAATAATCGTATACAGCGTTATAAAGGTCTTGGAGAGATGGATGCAGAGCAGTTATGGGAGACAACAATGGACCCAGAACGCCGTATTTTGTTAAAAGTTGTTATGGATGAAGAAACTTCTTCAGAAGTGGATTTAACATTTAAGACACTTATGGGTGATAAAGTAGAGCCTAGACGTGAGTTTATCGAGGAAAATGCAAGATATGTCAAGAACCTTGATATTTAAGTTTGATGCGTGAATAGATTGTTCAAGTCGAACGTCTGTGAGACTTGGTGCGTGATTCTGGTCAGCATATGATGTTAAATTGACTTAAACAGAGTTAAGGAGAGACGAATGGAAGATAATATTTTTGATAAAGTTCACGAGGTGGACCTGCAGAAAAAAATGGAAGAGTCGTACATTGAGTATGCAATGAGTGTTATTGCATCTCGTGCGCTTCCCGATGTAAGAGATGGCTTAAAGCCGGTACAGAGAAGAATTCTGTTTTCAATGATTGAATTGAATAATGGACCGGATAAGCCACATAGAAAATGTGCTCGTATCGTAGGTGATACGATGGGTAAATATCACCCTCACGGTGACAGTTCAATTTATGGAGCGTTGGTAAACATGGCTCAGGACTGGTCTACAAGATATCCGCTTGTAGACGGTCATGGAAACTTTGGATCTGTGGATGGTGATGGCGCAGCTGCTATGCGTTATACAGAAGCAAGGCTGAGTAAAATTTCCATGGAAATGCTTGCAGATATCAACAAGAATACAGTTGATTTTGCACCGAACTTTGATGAAACAGAAAAAGAGCCGGTGGTACTGCCGTCCCGTTACCCGAATCTTTTAGTAAACGGAACTTCCGGTATTGCGGTTGGTATGGCAACAAATATTCCACCGCACAATTTAAGAGAAACCATTTCTGCGGTTGTTAAAATTATTGACAACTATGTGGAAGAGGATCGAGATACCGGGATGGATGAAATTTTATCCATCGTAAAGGGTCCGGATTTCCCAACAGGAGCTATGATTCTTGGAACAAGAGGAATTGAAGAAGCTTACCGTACCGGACGTGGAAAAATCAGAGTACGCGCAGTCACAGATATTGAGACACTTCCAAACGGCAAGAGCCAGATTATTGTCACAGAACTGCCATACATGGTAAATAAAGCGCGTCTGATTGAAAAGATGGCAGAACTGGTAAGAGATAAAAAGATTGATGGAATCACTTCTATCAACGACCACTCAAACCGAGAGGGGATGCGTATTTGTATCGAGTTGAGAAGAGATGCAAATGCGAATGTTATTTTAAATCAGTTATACAAACATACCCAGCTTCAGGATACCTTTGGGGTAAACATGCTTGCGCTTGTAAATAATGAGCCGAAAGTGATGAATCTTCTGGATATGCTGAAATATTATTTACAGCATCAGGAAGATGTAGTTACAAGAAGAACCAAATATGATTTAAATAAAGCGCAGGAAAGAGCCCACATCTTAGAAGGACTTTTGAAAGCACTGGAAAATATCGATGAAGTGATTCGTATTATCCGTGCAAGTAAAAATACACAGGAAGCCAAAGAAGGATTGATTACTGCATTTGGACTGACAGAAGTTCAGGCTCAGGCGATTGTAGACATGCGTCTGCGTGCATTAACCGGACTGGAACGTGCCCGCCTGCAGGGTGAGTACGATGAGCTGGTGAATAAAATCCGTGAACTCAAAGCAATCTTAGGTGACAGAAGTCTTCTGCTTCGTGTTATCAGACAGGAAATTTTATTAATTGCTGAAAAATACGGAGATGACAGAAGAACATCCATCGGTTTTGATGAATATGATTTATCCATGGAAGATTTAATTCCAAAAGAAAATACGGTGATTGCCATGACCAAATTAGGTTATATCAAACGTATGACCGTAGATAACTTCCGCAGTCAGAACAGAGGCGGTAAGGGAATCAAAGGCATGGCAACCATTCATAACGACTATATGGAAGAACTGTTGATGACAACGACTCACCATTATCTGATGTTCTTTACGAATATGGGACGTGTGTATCGTCTGAAAGCTTATGAGATTCCGGAAGCAAGCCGTACAGCCAGAGGAACAGCGATTGTAAATCTGTTATCCCTTCAGGCAGAAGAGAAGATTACAGCGGTGATTCCGGTTAATGAATTCAAAGCCGGAGAATTTCTGTTTATGGCAACCAGGAAAGGTGTTGTCAAAAAGACACCGATTGAGGATTACAGCAATGTGAGAAAAACGGGACTTGCGGCAATTTCTCTTCGAGATGATGACGAACTGATTGAAGTTAAATTTACAGACGGAAAAAAAGATGTGATTCTTGTAACAAAATTCGGACAGTGCATCCGTTTCCATGAGTCAGATGTAAGACAGACCGGAAGAGTTTCTATGGGTGTGCGAGGCATTAATCTTCAGGATGAAGATGAAGTGATTGGCATGCAGTTAAGCTGTCAGGGAGATTATCTGCTGATTGTTTCTGAAAAAGGAATGGGCAAGAGAACTTCAGTTGGAGAATTTACCTGCCAGAACCGTGGCGGTAAAGGTGTAAAATGTTATAAGATTACAGAAAAAACCGGAAATGTAGTTGGTGTAAAAGCGGTCAATGAAGAAAACGAAATTATGCTGATTACAACAGAAGGCATTATTATTCGTTTGGAATGTAAAGATATCTCCATTCTTGGAAGAATTACTTCAGGTGTAAAGCTGATGAATCTGAAAAATGATATTACAGTTGCAAGTATTGCAAAAGTAAGAGAAAAAGAAGAGGAATCAGAAGAAACGGAAGAAGAAGCTGAGACAGCAAAAGAATAGAGTGCATAAGTACGATAAGTACGAGGAGAGTTATGATGAAAAAATTAAGAGGGATTCTTCTGTCTATGACAGCAGTCATTGTACTGTTGTCATTAGGCGGATGTGGAACGAAAGTAAATACAAAATCCCCTGAAAAAATAACAAAGTCATTAATAGAGGCTTATACCAAAACAGATGAAAATGCAGTAAAGAAATGTTTTGGGATGGATAAAAAGGACAAAGTTTCAAGTGAACTGAAAACAGAAATCAAACATTATATGACATTGTTTGAAGCTTATGATGCAAAGAGCGTAAAGTTTACAAAATGTGAATCATTAGGTTCTTTTAATGGATATGAGTTGATGTATGCGATTTATACACTGAAAAAAGAGGATTCAGAAAGTAAAACTACTTTGGAGATTCCATGCCTGTCTGTTTACTATGTTCAAAATAACAATAAAAAGTATTCGATTGTGCAGGCGAAAGATGTAACAGAGGAAATGAGTGAAAATTCCAAAAAAGAATTTCAGAAATTCATGAAGACAGATGAATATAAAACTTATGAAAAGGATTATAAGCAGTTTACGAGAAAAAATCCGTCTTATGAAGAAGAACTTACAAACTTATTAGAACAGACAGAAACTTAAAAATAGGTGCTCCTCAGTGAAATCAATTTGCTGGGGAGTTTGTTTTACAGTAGTTTGGTGTAGTTAAAGAAAGTGAAAGATATTATGAAGAGAATTATTTTAATGGTACTGTATAATATTTTACGAGTGCCGTATATGTGGTATAAACTTTGTTATTATGCAAATCATACGGATAAGTATACCGAAGAAGAAAGATACGAACTGCTTCGCTATATCGATGAGCGGGCAATTAAAGGTGGAAGAGTTGAGATAGAAATTCATGGTCAGGAAAATATTCCAAAAGAAAACGGATTTATGTTCTTTCCAAATCACCAGGGCTTATTTGATGTACTTGCAATTATACATGCATGCCCGACACCGTTTTCTGTAGTCATGAAAAAAGAAATTCAGAATATCCCATTTTTAAAACAGGTTTTTGCATGTATGAAAGCTTATGCACTGGACAGAGAAGATGTAAAACAGGCAATGCGGGTTATGGTACAGGTAACAAAAGAAGTAAAATCCGGAAGGAATTATCTGATCTTTGCAGAGGGAACTCGTACAAAGAATCCGAATCATGTCAATGAATTTAAAGGTGGAAGCTTTAAGTGTGCAATGAAAGCACAGTGTCCTATTGTTCCGGTTGCGTTAATTGATTCCTATAAACCGTTTGATGTAAACTCAATTGAAAAGATTAAAGTACAAGTGCATTTTCTTGAACCAATCCGTTATGAAGAATACAAGGATATGAAGTCTGTAGAGATTGCAAAAGAAGTAAAAATACGGATTGAAAAAATAATTGAAAAAAATGAAAAAAAGTGATTGACATTTAATAGTTTATTAGATATAATAGTCATTGCTCACGTAGTTGAGCAAAATTGAATAATGATTTGTTATTCAGGCAATGGAGAAATACTCAAGTGGCTGAAGAGGTGCCCCTGCTAAGGGTATAGACGGTTTGCGCCGTGCGAGGGTTCAAATCCCTCTTTCTCCGTTCTTATTTTTTGTTTCTCTTTAGAAATAAAAAAATAAGTAAAAAAACTGTTGACAAGCTGATAAAGATGTGATATTCTATTATAGCTGTCGCAGAAAACGACAACAAGTCAAAATAAAAAACTTTGAAAAAAGTTAAAAAAGTTCTTGACAAACAAAAACAGCTTTGATATA
>JABLTL010100451.1_pt1 | contig 37545 bp, 34 predicted proteins | sample 7160151 | NCBI WGS metagenome assembly JABLTL01 (sample SAMN14651223, study PRJNA627086) | human gut metagenome | isolation source: feces | host: Homo sapiens
TCACTCTCGGTAAGGTAATTATTCATATCCCATAAATGATAATACTCAAATACTATATTACCTAATGATACTCCATTTAGATTCTTTATATTTGTCTGAATTACAAATATAAAGTATCCAGCTATTAACCCGTTAGCCGCTAGAGCACTCTGTCCAGTTAATACAGTTTTATCTTTTCGATTTTCTGCGAACTTTGATAGTTCATCCATTCTCTGTATCATTTACTTAAACACCCTCTCCATATGATTCCATGTAACATCATTATCATAATTCTCCATGAAGTCACGAAGCCTAAGAAGTATCTTACTTAGTTCCGGCTTATTTATAACTCTACCATCACATGTAGCTACAGTAAGCTTATCATAAGCCTTTGCATACTGTGTAACAACTTCCTCTCTGAATGGGTCTGCATTCCAATCAATAAGACCTCTATTGATAATATATTCCTTAAGCTTAGGTAAACTTACATCGAAATTATTTGTCAAGATATAGAAGTCATAAATATCCTTTGTACGTCTAAATCTCTTTCTTGAATAGATAGCAGATATCTTGTCTGACAACATCCTCTCGACCTCGAATCTTTTACAATCAAATCCAACACAAGACCAACTAGACACACCCCATGATAAATCATGCCAGCCAATATCAATCTTCAAGTCTGGAATATTTCCAGGTGTCATCATATGAATACCACCAGATGAGCGTTCACCTATTGTAGGCTTAACTTCGTATTCAGTTATTACACCTAACTTTACTAAGTCATTTCCCAAATCCTCCAAGACTGGAATCATATCATAATACTGATGTTCTTCTGATATCGAGAAATCAATATCCTCTGTCATACGTGCTTCATCAGGCATGAGTTTTGTTAATACATAACCACCCTTAAAGACTGATACCTTTATATCTATACGCTCACAAAGAAATATCATAATATAGTCTAATATATCTTCTCTAGACGAATCTTTTGTGATGGTCTTTTTCTCCTGTACTGATAACTCTAAGTTATCCTGTTTAGGTGCTGTATATCCTTTCTTTGCTGCACCCAATAATGCTTCTAGATTAGCCATAATACAATATCTCCTTTCATATAAGCTTAATTCATTTTCTTTCATTTATATATGTTTGTTTAACACATCTGGTTTCAGATATGATAATTTTCTTAGTTAATTGTATGGGTAGCTCTCACTACCCATACACCCTACTTTCTTTCAAGTAAGTCAACAATATTCTTAACTATACTCATAGAAGAGTATTCACTTATCCTCGCTGACGTATCCATCTTATCGAAGTCCTTTATGTACTTGATAAATTGAGTAGTGTTCTCATAAGAGATTACACGACCCATAGGTATACCAGCTGGAACATCTTTCAAGTCAGATACTGTATACAGCATCTCAACGTTTGGTCCAACAACATGTGGAACTGAATAACCACCCCTATCGAGTATAATCAGGATAGAGATGTTTGAGGAGTTCTTAAGAACATCCTGCATAATACTAGGCTGCATACCCAACATAAGAATATCACCTTTAAGAACATCACGCTCAATAAGATTATGATGTGGTACCAGATTAGGATAAAGAGGAATCTTACCCTCAGCATAATAACCCTCAATTACCAAGATACGTGTAGGCATAGCATATAATGTCTTCATAATCTCCTTAAGGTAATACACTAATGTATCAGTGTATTGAACTCTAGATATCTCCTTAATATAAAGGATTTTATCATAAGAGTTCTTATCAACCTGAAACAACTTATTCTTGTCAACTCCAGCATTATACTGATAATTGATACGAGAAATAAGAGCATGGAATTTAGACTGATAAGAAAGCTTATTCGCACTCTCTAACTGGATAGTGTAATCTTTCTCTGCAATCTCAGTCTGCAATCCCTCAACAATAGACTGCAATCTTGACACCTGATTAGAGTATGCCAACATCTGTTTGAAGTCAGCATTATTTCTTGCAATCAGATATTTAAGAGTATCCATGAATTCTTTCTCATGAGCACCTTGCAACATGATAATCTCACTAAGATTACGGCACTCAGCAATCTTAGTAATCATAGCATCTCTTGTAAGAACTTCATCCTTAATATCAAGTTCTACCACAAGGTTACAGTTAATTCTTCTTGCATTCTCAATATACTCCATAAGACCTGTAGGAGTGAAATACTCATGTGCAAAGTCCTGACGAATAACTACTTTATTAGAGGCTGTGTTGTTTACAACAATTTTATCTAACTCAGACTTGGTATGAATAAACTGATAGCTATCAACCTTGTCTTTCATTTCCTCTACTAATGATGCTAAATACATCATAGACGATTTCCTCCCCTCTAAGGTTTATTCCATCCGCTTCTACAACTTCAGCACACAAATTGTTCTTCTCAAGAAGTATGCGAACAATCTCTGTCATCTCAGTAGAAGTAATATTAACATCAGTCTTCTTGTTAGTTCTAACACCAACCATAGTAACCTTTGTTTCATCTACATCGTAGACTAAAGAATTACAACATTCGATCACATCAGGCACTGTATCAGCACAAACTATATTATAATAAGAACCATATGGTGTCTGTGTGAAATCACACTCTTTGATAAAGAAATCTACGTAGCCTGTAAGGTTACTTATAAGGATGTCAAACACAAAATCATAACTGTACATAATTCTGTTCTTACATCCCATAACAATAAGCTTTGCAGAACTTCCTTTTATGTCCTGAATAATCTTTGTAGGGTTAACATTGAACTCTTCAATATCAATGAACTCAAACTCTACAGAGGATTTAAGAACCATATCAGTAAGCCTGTGATATTGAACATCACTCTCAACAATAAGAGTCTTTCCACTTAAAGCTAAGTATTGAGCTTCAATGAAAGTAAACAGTGTTCTTTCCATAGACTGCTTACCAACTACATAGTACGTATTTGATAAGATATCAATGGTAGGTACCTGTACGATAGGTTCTTCAATATCAGGAATCTCAGCAAGTTTATCCTCGTCAGTTTCATACTTATCACTATCACTCTCGTACTTCTTAATATTCTGAGCTACAGCATACTCAGAAGCACGCATACGATAAAGTATTACTTCTGTCTCAGCTTCATCTGCAATTCTACCTGCACCAGAGACAATATCAGAAATAAACCTTGAAGATAAGTCACCCTGATAAAAGATAATACTCTTATCATTTACATCCTCTAAGAATGAAGATACAGCATCTTTACTTGTACTCTCTCCAATAAGGTAAATACAAGAACCTGTAAGTTTGAGGAACGGTGCTGATAAGACATCAAGCAATCGTGCCATGTTACTAGATGTAAACGGCAACTCATTCTCAGAGATAACAATCGAACCTAACACAATAGGAGTTGTATTGATGTAATTCTCAAACTCCAGAAAGTTAGGAAATATGCTGATATCGTAAACTGGTGTAATACTCTTAATAGAGTCATCAATATTGCCAGCTACAATAAACATTCTTTCTTTTGAAATCATGACTGTCTCCTTTCTTCGATACCAGATGTTTCAGGCTCAGGTATAAGCTCTTCCGGTACATCATTATCATACCACAGTACCTTAGACGCATAGTATTCATCATTATCATATTTCTGAACAAGCATCTTATTAAGATCAGCATATCCACAAATATCTCTATTGAAGTTGTCAAGTACACTATCATAACCACATACAGAAATCTCATTAAATAGATTTAATGCAATCTCAGAAGATACAAGTTCTTCCAAGTGCGCACGTAACTTCTTCCAGTTATACTTAGGACATGTTACTAGGAATATGATTTTATACAATCCAGAATGTGTTCTTGCCCATTCATCCTGATAAGCATAGAAACTTATCCTCTCCTGAATAATAGTATTGTCAGTATATCTTTTAAGATTAGGAAGACTATCTTCACATAATAATTCATCAACCGTATTATGAAAAACCATATCCCATTGCCAGCCACCATTATCCAGCTCGTTCATAAAGTTTTCCATATCAACAGACAACTTATCATCTGTTAGGTACTCTCTTAAATACCCTTCAACAATCAAACCCACTCTACCATTATCAAATTCAATAAGACCATCTTCTGTTACATAATTAACATGTAACAGTTCATCAGCAGATTTATATTCATCATTCTTCTGCTGTTCATAGAATCTAAGCTTCTCTTTTTCTTTACCAAGAATTATCAAAGCCATACGTCCTGTAAACAAAACATCAAATACACAGACCCACCAAAACTTAATGAAAGTTCCTTGTAACATAAACAACCAAAATAGTAATGGAAAAGCTGCACATCCAATCGTAAGTACAATAGGTAATACTCTACCCTCATACTCACCAAACACACTGTCAATATTTAACAATGTATTTATATTATCCTTGCCTTTAAATCTTCGCATACATAATCACCTTTCTTATATAAAGGTGGCACTGTATTCCAAGTGCCACCTAAACATATTATGCTGGACTATAAGTACCTCTTTCTTCACGCTCTTCGTCACGCTCCATCATTTCATCTACTGAGTTAGAATCATAATTACCTGACTGATATCTACGTGAAGTTTTTGAGTCTCCATAAGAAGAACTTATCATAGACATAACCTTGTCAGCGACAACATTCTGTACATGAAGCATTTCAGACGTAATAGCTGCACCAACACCCTTCCAATGATAAAAACCATTGTTTCTCCAGTCTTTTACTTGAATCACGCAAATACACGTTAATCCAAATACATAAAGTACCTGAACTAATATAGCCAAGCTTAACCCTGCTACTGTACCTAATCCAGTCTCAGAAACCAGCATAGATGCCTTAAGCATAAACGAGTAAGCATAGTTACACAAGACAAGACAAGCACATGAAATGAGATATCCCTCAATACATCTACTCTCTCTCCTTAATAGTGTTTTACGCAACAACACATTAAGTATCAGTAAGCATAATACAAAGAATATTGCAATAAGCTTAAGCCAACTTGTAAGCCAAAGAACTACAAAGTATATCGCTGATAAGATAACACCAATAGTCCCAGATTCCTCATAGGTAAATCTTGAGAACCCATAAGAGAAGTATTTATATACAGAGCCTTTATCAGCAACTAAGAACCTTGCTAAGTCCCTAGTATCAATGTTCATAATCTCAATAGAGTTTGTTGTATGTACATTGAACTGCTTATTAAACTCAATAGCTAACTGCATAGCAAATGTTTTTATAAATACTTCATCCGGAACCTTTCCAAGCACTTCTCTGTTCTGCGCAATGTAGTCACGTGCATAGGTATACACAGCATTTATTCTGTCCTGTGTTAACTGATCCTTTGTGCTTCCTGTAGGGTACCATCTTGACAGTTTCATCCTATCTTTCTGAGCAGTAGAGAAATAGCCCTCAGTATAAGAAGTCATATGGTTGTCTGTATCAAGAGCCTCATTCAGCCCTAAGATATCATAACCCTCATCTAAGAATTCACTAGATGTAAGGTAAGGAGATATGATATCATAAGTCATAATATGACCATTAGAACCAACACTCCAAGAGTAAGCAGTGATATCCTTAGACTGATTGTACTCGTCAATGTTAGCAACCAATTTATCAAGTATTACATAGTAAGGCATACAGAAAGATACTACGCTATCCTTATCTCCAGCAGTACCAACATTACCACCATTAGAATAAGCTATATTAGCTATTCTGTTTTGACTAGGATAATATACAACACTTGTAGAGTCAAATATATCCTTGACGTTCATATAAAGTCCGTCACCCTTAATCTGAACATTCTCCTGCATAGCCATAGCATTATCTGTTAACTGACTTTTATACAACTCAGAAACAGTCTTATATGTATTGTTGAATAATACTTCTCCAATAACATCCCACCAATTAACTGCTATGTCATCTAGCTTAACATAGAGCTCAGTATTTGTCTCTGGTGTAGTGATGCTTGTAATACCAATCTCAGCACCATCATAATCCTTAACATAATTAAGCATCATGATATAGCCTGACTCATCCGCTAACAAATCCTTATTAGCCCTGTAGTACGACCATGACATAATGTTTGGAACGAACACAATCGCAACGATTGTGAGCAGACATGTAACGACAAACTTTCCAAGACTCTTAATTCCAAGATGATTCTTTACTGCATCCAGATACAACGATACAACGAAACCAATTAGGAGCACAGCAAACATGATCTTAAATATATAAAGAGCAGCGTACTCAATGCCGGTAATAAAAGCTGGGTTAGGAATTGTAACCATACTGTTTCCACCAGTGTGACTTCCATTGGTTCCAGAAATAAGAGCATTTGTTAACTCCTCTAACTTGTATGCCATATAAACACCAAATTTAGAGATATCAGCATTTCCGGATAACCCTTCATATTCATAGTCAATATATTCAATAGGTGCACCACGTAGAGTTTCAACTACCATATTAACTAAAGTCTTAGAGTAGATTTCACCAGACTTAGCCTTGTTAAAGTAAGCATCATTATAGAACAAATCTTTAACAACAGTAGAGTTCTTGTTAAGGTTTTCCCACTGAACAATAGCAGAAGATGAACCACCTGCAAGTGCTGATGTTCTAAGAACCAATTGTCCAGAACGATCAACAATCATATAACCACCAGCATTCTCACGATTTACTTCCTCACCATACTTACCTACATTTGTAGAATCAGCTGCTGTGATTGTATAGGTCTTATATACAGGATTTCCATCGTCATCATAGTGATCAACATATTGAACCTGCTGTTCAACAGAACCATCAGACTTATACTCGATACCAGTAAGCCATGTGTATACATCATCCGTAAACTCATCAATCTTGAGTCTATGCCCATTGTTATAATACTCAGACCAACCTACAGTATTAGGATTCCAGTTAGTACCACACAGTGTAGCATTAGTCGCTGCCGGTATAATAACCAATCCTGACTCTGTAACAATATTACCAAACAGGTCACAGAAAATAGGAGCATTCAAATCCAATGTAGAAGCTGAGTCATTCTTCATCTGGTCTTCCAGATTAGCTAACATGCAATAGTTGTACACACTTCGCCAATCAGATGAAGTAGTACCAGGTGTAGAACAAATTCCTTTACTAGATTTAAATACAGCATTATCTGTAGCCAATGCACGTAAACACTCATTGTAAAGTTCAGCACTTCTGTACACAGATGATACAACACCATAGGATTGTTTTACTGAATACTCATATTCATTAAATACACTGTTCTCTCCAATAAGGTCATTTTCCGATAACACATAGACGTCAGCTATACTAGATGTTAAAGTTGGTGTACCACCAAGCTTTGTAACAGCACCAGCTAATGTACTTGAGTAGTAGGCATTAGGACCAGTTTTAAGAATCTGTTCAGGACTAAGATTAAATAAATCTCCAACCCAGTTCTTCATAGATTCCCATGCATTATCCGTGTTGGTCTCAGACCCGTTTCTTACAGCACTGTAATCTAACTTTCCTATAACAGAGTTAATATCCTTTGCGTTGTAGAAGTTGTCATCAACTGTCAGGATAATATCTCTATCATAATTAAGTAAGTCATTCAGAGTAGCAACACGCGTTCCAGAAACCTCACCAGATACTTTGTTATTTACAATAGCAGAGTTATCTGTGTTGATATATAATGCTTTTCTGTAGAATGCAAACTTGTAATAGAAGTCAGAAATAAAGTTAGGGTCATTCAAGTAAGCAATAGAGTTAGCATCATAGAGGTTTGTCTCCATAGGAACATAGAGTGCAGATATAGCAAATCCTTTACACCACTGGTCAGACATCTTCTTATCCTTAAGATTAAAGAATACACCAAGTGGTTCATCAGCAGTAGTCTTACCCTCTTCAGCCTTAGAATAGATTTCCGGATTAGAGCGTAATGCATTAAAGAAATCAATGTTATCCTCATAGATACCGAGATATTGCTCAATAGCTTCTGTCCATCCACCATTCTTAGCTGAATCTAATACACCTAAGAACTCACACATATCATGGAGTTCAATTATAGAACGAAGCATATTCTTAGATACGTCATCACCACTGAACTGAACTTTTGTTCCATCTAATGATTTTACACCGTCACCAGCTACCCATGAAAATGAAACCGTCGTTGCATAATCTTTACCAGTATCCGTTACCTCATACTTACCTGATGAAAAGAACGTACGTAATGCTTTTGGATCATACTTTTCTTGAGCATTCTCAGAAAATGCTGCTACATCAAATGCATAAGATACATCCTGCATTAGCTTAACAAATGCACTTACACCATCTTGTGAACTATTTAATACATTGATGTATTTCATATCATCACCAAATAATCCATAAGAACTCGGCACATGATAAGGCCAATAACCAGCATTGTACTCAATATTATACTGACCTAATGACGCAATCAAAGCTGCTATTGTCTCATCATATACGTCATAAATAGATCCGTTATTTGAACCTTCACCATATAATTTTGTAGCAATAAGGTACTGTGTAATCGTATTACTGTTTCTTGCTATATTATAAATCATATTTGTATCATTGAGATTTTTATCTCTATTACTTATTGTATTTTTAACATCATCAATTAACATAGGGTTTTCTTGTGCGAATTCCTCTGCCAGATGACTGTTATACAAATCATTCGGATTATACATAGTTATACCATGTATATATTCACTTCCTGTATAACCAGCAATATTGTGCACATACATAGTATACAGTATCATTCTCTGTGCTTTGTTAAGCTCATTCCACACATCCTTTATACTAAGCTGTTGAGTCTCCTTATCATCCCAATTTGTTGAGATATGAACTCTTCTATCATCTCCAATCGTAATATATTTACCAGAATTAAAATCTACAGTGCTATCATTAATACAATAGAGATTATACCCAAGTATAAATGACATAACCTCATACATATCTGTAGAATCAATTTTAGCAAAGTCACCAGTTATTGGATTCTGCTCATTGTACTCTTTTGTTAAACGTGTACCTTCAGATTCTTTTGCTAGCTTATCTGCATAATACCCAAGTATTAATCCTAATGAAGTATTACTACCGATACCGCTTATCAGTGTGTTAAGTTTATCCTGAAATTGATTTACTTCAATACCATCCGTCTTACATAAATCACAAAACATGTCCATAAAGAATTGTGTAATTATATCGCCTTTTTCTGATTTCGGCCGCATATCACCAAAATCAATAAATTCAGTTAACTTATTCCCCTCAGGCATTGAACCACTTGTACACAATGCAGTGTAACTTTCATCATTTAACGTTAAACCAACTTCGTTATTATCAGCTACCATATGTAATTCGTATGGAGTAAATACAGTAACAGTGCGTTCAGTAGAATTGTACACAATATACTCTTCTAAATCTGTATACATTTTCTTGTAACTTATAGCTCCATTTTTAAGATCGCTCTGTATTTTACTTTTATCATATACACCATCAAGTAGTTGTAATGCAGATTCTGCACTCAATGTGATTTCTCCATCTGATGCTACATTACCATTTAACGCTTGTGATACAGCAGTAGCTATATATCCTACACCAGGTAGTCCAATTATAGGAACAGTAATGAAACGAGAATGATGTGTTGTAACTTTATCTTCTAATGATATCTTCATCATCTTACTGCTTTCAAAAGTCATAAATAAGAAATCATCCTCTGCTGTATGATTTGCTCCTCTATACTCTGTGAATAATACAACATAATAGTATTTCTTCTCACTCAATGAATAATCACACGATACAGTTAATTCACCACCAGTATCAGTGTTATGATAGTGATCATAGTAATAATAAATACCTTCAGTATCACCAAATCTATCTACAAGTTCAGCAGACGTTGGTATTCTAGAACGTTCCAAATCAATTTGTTTTTCTTTTATTGTTATATGACTTAGCGTTTCAAATACCTTATCATAACAATGCTCAATAACACCAACATCTGCATTTTTTACCCATGAACTCGCTTCTCCAAGGTAAGTGTCAGTACCACCCTCAGAGTTATAAATATTAGTCTTAGGAGTATCATAATAAACCGATAACTCTTGTATTACTTTCATACTATTGTTACCAGCCTTAATTGTATCTGGTATTCCATCACTTTTGTTGATAACTCCATCAGCCGTCGCTGCCTTTACATCAATTGTAGGTATTAACGGTAATATGAATGTACACAACATAATAATACTCATAATCTTGCATATAATACTCTTTAACTTTTTCATATTCATTACCTCTCTATTGTAAATATTTATATAGTTACAATATTATGGGGATGGTTTGACCCATCCCCAAATTTACTTTATTTCACTTATGCTTATTCAGCTTTACCAGATATGGTAGACTGTTTAAGTGTTTCCGTACTAAGCGTAGATACACCAGTTGTAGTAGCCTGTCCATTAGCATCAAGATCTGCCCAAGTACTTAACAAGTAAGAAACAGAATTTGCACCTCTAACAAGTCTAAACTCTGTAACACGTACAGTAGTCGTAGACTTGCCGTCAGAACCAGCTACAGTCTTAGACCAATCACCTACAAGGCTTACCTTAAGATAAGCACAGCTATTCAGAGCAGTTGTAAGTCTCTCTCTATCAGAAGAACTGAAAGATAACAGAGGCTGTGCACCAGATGTATTCTGAACAGATGCAGTCTGTAAAGTAGCATTGAACGTTTCAGTAACAGTTGTATCATTAGATACAGCAGACACAGTTACAACTCTACCAAGTGTACCCTTAACATCTGTTGTCTGGTCACCAACAGTGATGCCCTGAATAGGTAACGTGAATGCACCAGAAGAAACTGTAGGAACATTTCCAATACCACCACAGATGATAAGGTTAGCAGAACTGATGTTAGCAACTGCAACAGGTGTAGCCGTAATAGACCATACCATATAATCATCAGCTCCAAGCATAGTTGTATGCTGTCCAGTAAGAACAGAACTTGACTGAACCCAGAACTTATAGGAAAATGTACCATTCGTAGCCTGAGCCTGATAAACACCATTTCCGATATCTTTGTAAGAACTAGATACCTGAGCAGGACTTGTCTGTATAGTAGCATTGATAGAATACACATAACCCTCATTAGCACCAAGTACTGTCTTGATATTATCATTATCAAATGCAGATAACAATCTCTGCTCGATAACATAGGCAACGTTCTGTACGTTACTCTTATCCATATCATTGTACTTAGTAGCCATAGTGGATGTCATCTCACTAGCCATCTTGTTGATGTTCTGCTCCCAAGGATCCTGGCTTCCATCTGTCGTCAAGTTGTAGACAGTAAAGCTATCACTAACTTTAGATACAACCTGTACAGGGTCAATATTGTTAATAACAGCTGATAATGCATAAGTAGCACCGGAACCAATCCAGTTAGCAATCTTAGCCGGGTATCCGAAGAAGATAAGCATACCAATGAAAATCTGAGCTACCAGCAAAGGAATAGATTTCATAAAGTACTGTTTCTTATCAACAGGGACACCATCATCAAAATCTGTAAGCTGTTTAATGTTAGGAATCAATCCAAGTAAGAACACAAGGATACCACCTAACTTCTGAACGGCAGCATTACCTTTACCAGCAGCCTGTTGGATTGCACCATCAACTCCAGAGACTGCCTGTGTCTTAACGTCATCTACTTTGTCCCAGAAACTCGGGTTAACAACATAGAGACCAGACATGGCATTCTTAAGGATCGAGAAGATAACAATACCAAAGCCTACAATAGAGATTACCCAACAGGAGAATGTACCAAGTTTTTCTACTATCCCATTGATGGAATAAAGATTACCCTCAGTCCATGCCTGACTGAATAAATCTTTGCTAGCATCTACACTAGCAGTTAAGAGAATGAAATTCATAGACCATTTCCTCCATTATAGAATGTTTGTTAATACTACATTTATTCTACAGACCTCTGAACCACCTCATAATAGTACCATACCATTCTGCTCCCCACATAATCAATCTTATAACGTTTCCGTTTAAGAATAAAGCAAATGCTAGATACAGTAATAAACAAGGCACTAATACATTCCTCCAGTGCCATGTATGAACATCACGCGCACCAAAGGTAAGTATCCTGATAGGATCTACTGTCTTATCAAAGAGCATCTGTACAATCTTAATATCTCCAATGAAACTTAAACCAATTAAAACAGTCATAAGGATAATACCAATTAACGGTAATACCTGGAACGCAAAGATAATAAGGAATGACGCTCCATTATCAATCTTTGTAATCAATGAATTAGTCCCAAGACCATCTAACCAGTCTTCCAATGGATTTGTGAAATAGTCATCAATCTCTACTTTGCCTACACCAGCTCCAGCTTCCTCTTGAATGTTCAAAGGATTTATAACAAGTACATCCCCTGAATCAGCTGACCTGAATACTCTGTAGGCTTCTACACCACCATCTAATGATATAGGGTTATATAAAGTTGAAACAAAGTTGAACAACTTAGAAGTTGTTTGGGAATCCGATGTATTCAACTTAATTTGTGAAGAACCATAATATACTTTTGCTGCATCAGTTACATAACGTGTCATATCATTAACCGTCATCGTCTCTAATGCATTACCACCAAACTTAGTATATATTCCAACAGGTGCAGGAATAAAATACTTAGGCGCATTATCAGCAGTCATATTGTCGGCACGCATATATGTTGATGCTTCTGTACCTACTACAAACGGAAGTACATACGTTGTAGAACCGTCTGTCTCAAAGACATCACCTTTCTTTGCTATGTCAGGCACACCATCATAAATACTATCCCCACCACCAATAGTGATATAAGGTTTAGTTGAATTAGGCGATAACACAACACCATAAGGTAAGTGTACACCCTCCACTTTGTTAGTTCCATCAAACCCTTGTGATGTACCATAGTAATTAAGGTTATAATTCGTAATGATAGGATTAGAAGTATTAGACTCATCTACTGCTAACGGTAGTATATATTTACCCTCAAGATAATCTTTAAGAGTAAACTCATCTACACTCGGAAGATTGTAAATATAACCAATACTGTCAACCCAGTAGATAGCACCGGGGTCTCTAGAAGTCATCTCTACATTCTTCTCTCCATTAGCATCCTCTACATTCCAACCATAACAGTTAGATATAGATAAGTCAGTGATATCGAACCTACGAATTACATAATCTTCTGAGAAGTAATACTTACCAGTATATGTACATAAATCTGCAATAGCATCATATGTCATGTTTATATACCAAGGAGTATTCTCATCACCAGGTGCAAACCCATAAGTAGACTCAAGCTTAGATGCTAATCCAGATCCGGTTGACCATGACCTAGCAGCTTCATCCACTTTATCCTTAACATCAGACCATCTGATATCAGCATCCAACGGTGCTTCCGGTTTCCCTTTGCTTCCGTCCTTATCTACATAACCATTCTCAAACGCAGTTCGTAGATAGTATACGAATAACTCACCAACAGCTCCATCTTCATTATCTTTGATGAAGCACATATAGTTAGCAGTAGGCATAAAGGATGTAAGCTTAAGTCTTGAGATATTCGTAGTAGTGTCCCAATATGGTTGACCATCCTCCAACTCTACTGTGTCATACAACGTGTTCTTGATAAGCTGTACTGGATATCCTTGATTTGTAGTTACAGGAGAACCTCCATCAATGTTAGGAGTTTCAGGGTAATTGTAGCATCTAACACTTATTGTATTAAAGTAATCAGACGTAGCACCATTACTCTGTAAATCATAGATAACAGTATTACCAACTCCAAGATGACTCTGAAACTCTTGAGTCTTTCCATCATCAATTGTAAACTGACTAGCAACGACACCCATAACACAACGGTAATCAAAGTACATCATATTTTCCTGCTCAGAATCAATATACACAAGAGTAGGTGCAGTACCATCTGTAGACATCATATCATACAGAGTGTTTCCAATCTGTATAGTATGCTGAGTGTCATTAACAATAACCTGACCCTCTTTTGTCATAAAGTAATATGCACCATTACTTTGCATGTTAGGTTGTGCATAAGAACCAGTATTTACAATAAAACCTGACTTACACATATCTTCCCATGAGATAAGAATCTGCTGATTTCTATCCATGATTGTAGATGTTGCAATGGATGTATCAATACTAAGCCCTTCATCTGTTGTACCAACAGCACCACTCTGAGCAACAGCTGCACTTACTATCATTTCATTGAATGCTGATAAACCTTCTTGTGTTCCCTTTACGGTATAACTAAGATTAGTTAACTGAGTAGCACCATATATTCCTTTTGAATAAAGATCACTTATGATTTCATCCTGCTTATCAGTAAACAATGTATCATACATCGAAACAAGATAATCTTTGTATGTACTGTTAGTAATACCATATGTGCCCGTATCAAACTCAGCAGTTATCTTTTTACCAGTCGTACTTCCTGTATAACCTTGACTACCATGCTCATTACTAATGTTGAATGAAAGTGACGCTTCTCCTCCATATAATCCAAATAGGTACTGTGTAGCAAATGCTTCGATAGGTTTCCTAAGTTCCTTTGCTACTTTATTCTTGAATAAGTCACTACCTTTCTTACTGTTATATCTAGACAACATTGTCCAGTAAGAATGACCACTTTCCCAATAACCTGCACTACTCTCATTGTTTAAGTATGATAATAAACCTTTCTTTACAGACCCATCTACAAGCACATTATCAGCTTTAAACACACCATTTTCAGAACCTATAATAGATGGGTTTTCATTAAGTGATTCTGCATATAAATAACTTCCATACTCCCACATAGCACTTAACCTGTTAAGAAGTATCCTGTCCTGGTTTGTACCATAATACAAAGTTGCATTCCAAGCAGCATTATCGCACTTACAGTTATATATAGGTTTAGTCCCATCACTATAAGCTATCTCACCTAAAGTGTCTACTTCTATCTCATTTAGACCACCACCACTTTTGGAAGAGCTATTCGTCAGATACTTGAAACCATGGTTTGCATTAACACTTTCTTTATAGTAAGAAAGTCTCATTTCTTCCGGTGCACTTTCTGAGTCACCTACAGTCACCTCAGTATCTTTTTGAGCAGCATAAACTGTCATAGGTGTAGTGTATTCATCAACCTTGGCAGATAAGTATTCCAATACAGTAGCATTTGATGCAGTAGCTTTACCATTAGGTTTGTCTTCACCAGCTCTAGCGTAGTCTGTACATTTACGTGTAGCATACTCAACCTTTTTATCAAACAGTAAGTAACTTCCACTATCAGTACTAACAGTCGCGGTATCTCCAGAAATAGAATACTTTGAGTAGTAACCACCACCTAAAGCACTACTTGGAATCTCAATGTATACTACAGTATTATTACTAACCTTTGCATTACCCTCAGTGTGCATCGCAACATAAGCATTACCTGTGTATGACTTCGGCAACGCTATATTATACCATTCACTTCCATCAGATAACTTAACTGTATTTGCTGATGCACTTGCTTCAGCCACTCTCTTCGACGTATCAGTAGTCTTCTCTGAAAATACAAGAGGAGTACCAATATCACCAAGAGTCATCTCAGCTGTCTTACGAATAAGATAGTTATAAGATGTAGCAGCCTTATGGTCATACTCTGTATTTGAAGCAAACTCACCGTTTGATATTTTCATATCATAAACAGGGTAGTAATAATCCTCTTTCATGACATCACTAAGATCAAGTACAATCTCAATCTTCTTGTAATCAGTTCTAGAGTCTGTGTCTTTAATTCTCATACACATCGTCAATAACTGGTCACGAGTAATATAACCTGTATAAGTGATATCATAAAGTAAAGATTTCTGTCCCTCAGTAAATTCACTAAAATCCAGAATACCACGTGCTGCCATGTAAGCCCATGCATCCGCGATATCTGTACCAAGCTGAATAGGGTAATGAGTTCCATAAACCTGTAAGAGAGCTTTAAGCTCATCATCATTCATAACAGGTTCGCCATAAGCCTGCATCATAGAAGATGCCAACTTAAAGAACTCTGCAAACGTGATAGGTTCTCTTGCTGACTCAACATACTTGCTAGGAATGAATCCACCATTCAAAGCTTTCTGCCAATAAATGTAATTTACCTTAGCCTGAGAATTATTACTAAGTATTTTATCAACATCTCCAGATGCTGCACCAGACGTAGAAATATCCTTAGAAATAACATTCGCTCTTGTTAAGAACATATAGAAATCAAATCCAGCATATTTACCATTTGCATCTGGTATAGGATTAGACAATCCTTGATAAGCCGGAGATGTCTCAGGAGTAATACTTGAATCAGCCGACATGAAGCTCTGATAAGAAACCTGTTCCTGACCTAATGCTCTATACAAAGTTGTAACAGCATCGATCCATGTAATCTGGTCTTCAGGCATCATTTCCTGATAGTAGGTAGCTATACTGTTAGTAGCATTAGTAGAGTCATTTGCTGCAACATAAGACTGATTCTTTCCAGATAAACCGGATGCTGCATTCTGTGAACTTACACTCGCCAAATCCTTCTGAAGAATAAGTCCCTCTGATCTAACAATAATATCATAACCTAAGATTTCCTGAGCACGCGTAGTAGCAAGACTTCCCGGATTATTAAGAGTATTAACTCCAGTATCCCAGTAACCTGTATAGACATTAGCGAACTGTCCAGTAACAGTCGCAAAATCTTTTACATAAGGAATATCCTCAGACTGAGGTTTCCATAAGCAGTTATCATATGTATTGTTTAATGAATACAAATGAGCCACTCTGTAATTATGTTGCATGTCATCAATGTTCTTATTGATAGCAGCAAGTTGTTCAGAGATTGTAGCAAGCTTGGTATTAACATCTCCTAACTCTTCAATGATATCATCAAGCTTACCATTCACAATAGTGAACTGTGCCTGCATATTTTCATCAAGAGTTTTAATCTGGTTAACAGTATTATTACCAGCTATTTCAGTTGTTGTATTAACACTGTTTATAGCAGTTTTAATTTCACCAGCTTTGCTATTAAGGTCAGTAAGAGTAATGTTACCTGAGCCCATAACCTTATCAATAGCACTCGATACATCGCAACTGAAAGAGTATGATGAACCGACAGTACCACTAGCACCATCTGCTTTTACAGTCATATAAGGATTACCGTTCTCAGCTATGTAGACAAGATTATTCTTAAGATTAACAAACCTGTCTACAATTCCACTATCAGCTACAGCACCACATATAACTGCTAATGGATTAACATTCAATGTGAAGCAAAGTAGCATACATAAGAACCCAGCAGCCCTTCTTCTTCGTTTTAACTTTTTCACTAGGTTACCCTCCTTTTAATTTTAACTATAAACATGTAATCTACGTTTATAGGTAAATCCTGTTTGATAACTTCAAAATCATAGTATCTACCTAATCCCCTAGTCTTGTGAATTACTTCATCAAGATAAGGAATATACTTAGAAGATACAGATAATGTAACACTCTGATGCTCTCCAGATTCTAAGCCTTGTGCCGCAGTCTTAAGCAGCTTCATAAGACTAGCCTGCATTCTAAGCTGTAATCCAGATAACTTCTCAGCCGCATCTAACTCTGCCACATCATCATTATTGAATTTGTTAATCAATAGTTTGAACTGGTCAAAGAAAGACAATTTAGCCAAGGTAGTGTTTTCCGTAGCTTTAATATGCGTACTAATAATTTCGCCTTCCATAATTTATTTTCTCCTTTTCTTATAATGAGGTTGGAAGGGTTCGAACCCTCTTATAACAATAAGATTGTTACTGCTTCCACTAGCTCAACCTCAGATGTATCCGGTGACACTAAGTCAAACCTGCCCGACGTTTACCGGATACCAAGCTACTTTCGTACTAGGAAAGCAACAAGCTTAGGCATAGGTTTATAGCCAGACGTCTAGTACACTATCTGACCGACTCCTCTTTATAGAAACGCCGTAACGTAACTAACTACGATATCTGAAATCCCAACCATTGAATTTACGAGGACCATACTCCCAGCATCCATGTAGGAAATCCCAATGTCTCTCCTGAGTTTCTGTAGCACTGCTTCCTATAGCATTTGATTCATTTGTAGTTACTTTTGTTTCATTTGTACTTGGCATAATATCTCTCCTTACTTAATAATGAATTCTTTTAATATATCCTTAATCTCTTCTGCCCTCTTATCATCAGCATGAATAATCATGATAAGATCTTTAGACATGTTGAGACTGAAGATTCCCATAATAGACTTAGCATCTACAATGTACCGACCAGACTTAAGGTCAATAGTCTCGTAGATGTTAAACACCTTGTTAGAGAAATTCTTAACTTTCTCTGTGTTGTTAAGATTTACTTTTACTTCCATTTTATACTCCTTCTGTTAAACATTTCTCATATACATCTAACATATACAATATGAAATGAGTTATATCATAGTCCTCTTCTGAATACCTGATTGACTTATAATATCCAGAACTCATATCACGTATATATCTACTTACAGGTATATTCTCAAATTTGGTAAGACCATATCGAACTAACAATTCTCTGTTTAACATACGAATTGTTCTACCATTTCCATCAAAGAATGGATGTACCCATACGAAAAGGAAATGTATAATAGCTGACCTTATAAACGGGTCATAACCATCTAACCAATTTGAGAATAGTAGTTTTAGTAAAGGTTCTATCAGAGAGCAATCACACGGAGTGAATACTACCTCTGACACTTTACCTACATAGACTGTATTGTCACGTATTCCAGTTCTATCTGTATCAGAGTAATAATGTACAATTTCTTCATTTAAAGATTTACAGTATTCAAAGTCTATCACTGCATCTTTATGATTTTGCACATACTCCACAGCCTTGCTGTATCCTATTATCATAGATGACTTTTTATCTCTTACTGACTTATTTCTTAAGATTGTAAGAGTTTCATCTAAGGTATCTATACATGCTCCCTCGATATTATTGGATTCGAAATTCTCAATAATATCAATGTCCTGTACAGGCTTATTATAACTAAAGTAGCAAGCCTTGATAAGATTTAACTTATCAATCAAGTCAGGAAATAAACATATCTTAAATTTCTTACCAAAGTCCAAGTAAGTGTCATACTCACTATAATCAGTAATAGTATAACCTTGCCGCTTCATTATCTCAGCAATTCTCTTTGGCTTATATCCATTGTAGACTTTCTTAGACGTACTTATATTTCCAACACCTTTACTTATAGCCCTAGCTATTTCTTCATTCAATAATCTTACCTCCGGTATACCTATCATTATCTCTCCAAAGCTTACACATGTACTCATAGTAACCAGCTAGCCAAAGCTTAATAACTTCATCAACCTCAGCTTTAAGATTAGGGTAATAAAGTTCTACACGCAGATTATTACTAACAACCCAACGAGCAAGATAATAGATATGTTCAAAATCCATGTTCTTATAAACGTCATGTATGTTTGAAAGTGTAGGGAGATATAATGAATCTCTCTTGGTTTCATTACATTTCCTACAAGCTTTTACAACTACATACATAGGACTACGAGGATATAAATGTAGAATTGATTTAGGAATCACATGGTCCCTAGTATCTCCAACCATATAACCACAATATTGACAACGTACTAAACTACGCATACTTAATTCCTCCTAAACATAAGCTTAAGACGTTCAGCGAAAGAACTCTCATATTTCTTTTTCTTACAATCAAGAGTATATCTCCCATCTACTATCTTAAGGATATTGTAGCAACATCCTTTACATCTACTACAACCATAGTAACACATAGGTGTAGATTTATCCGTTTTTGTATAAGTAGAGTTTACCCGTCTTTTCATCTGTACCTACCCTTACCCTTAATGAATCCATGAAGTAAGAATAAATATCTGACTCCTTTATAACTTCACTATCATTTATAATAGCAGTCTTCTCAGCACGTTCAACCCATGTCTGAATCTCATAGTATGATAATGCTGTATATTCCTTAGCATGATAAAGAATAATATCTTTGATATCCTGCTGTAAGTCTTTCTCGAGAGAAAATGCTGGCAACATAAACTTCCTGATAGTTTCCTCTAAGTCATCAAGAGGAGGAATCTCAAACTTAAGCTTAACATTGAAACGTCTTACAAAAGCAGGGTCCAACTCTGTATAGAGGTTAGTCGCAGATATAAAGATACATTCCGGATTCATTCTATCAAGCAACTGGAATAAGGCATTGTTTGCTCTACGAACATTAGGGTCTTCTGGTACAGACTTATCAGAACGGTCTCTAGCAATAGCATCACATTCATCTAAGAATATAATAGCGTGACCAATATGATTACCTAAGTCAAAGATATCCTCCAACGCAGTAGCAGCATTACCAGTCGATAGAGCATTAGCAATATCAATAGCAAGTAACTCATAATTGAAATGAGCTGCTAAGCACTTAGTTAAGAATGTCTTACCAGTACCGGAAGCACCATAGTTAATCATTCTGTTTACAGGCTTAAGACCATAGTGGATGAACTTAGACTTAAACTTAGTTTCCACTAAGAAGTCATCAACTTTCTTTTTATTCTCATCTGATAAGATTACAGAGTTTATTGTAAGGCCAGATAAGTCATCTGGTAAACAATACCTGTTATAGGTAGTCTGCAATTCTTCAGGTAAAGAATCATACAATTCTTTATTCATATTTATTTACTCCAGTTATCTTACTATTTCTTAAAACATGAAAATATAGCGATAATAGCAAATAACAATGCAGGAACCGCTGCTAACGCAATTTGGAATAAGGTCATTTCACTCACCTCCATTTATGCTATGTAACATCTTATTACAATTATCAATCATACCATGACATACTTTTATAAATGATAACAATAGTATTGATATTATAATAAGCATAATTATTGATACTATCATACTTAATCTCCGTTCAACATATTAGTTAATACTAATTACATTTAGGGACGTATAAGTCCCTATTCATATTTATCCCGGATATCCTCAGCATGCTCAGCCACAAGGTCTTTCATAGGAGTATCGAGAATCTCTTTGTTTCTATGCTTCCTGTTTATCTTACGTAATACTATAACCAAAAGTACAACACAACCTGCAATAAAGATAAGCTTAAGTCCTGCTACAAATAGAGATAAGAATGGATGTATAAGCCTGTTACCAGCCACAATTAAACCTCTAGCAGCACACTCCTCAGATGAGTAATACTTGCCTGGACTTCCATCATAATATTTTTTGAATGCGGCATTATAAATAGCTAATGCTTTAGAATCCATAAAAGTGGATACATAATCACCATAGATGTATTCGTTATAGAATGACACATAAGCATCGTTATTATAATCTTTATGATGTGCATTCACAAGATAGAAGCCATAAGGGTCATCAAACTTATCTTTTATTATATCGTTTATGTACGTTAAAGCTGTAGCCTTGGTTGTAATCTCTTCCGGTATCTCTATGTATAAATAATACATCTGAATACCAGTCTTCTCATAGACTTCCATAGTCTTAGATTTAAGAGTACCACGCCAGTCAGAGAAATCATTCATTTCATCATAGACATAGTCTGTGTTAAACTTGTTAGGATTGTTAAGTCTATCTCTCGGTATAATGTTGTACGGAATGAAATTCTCAGCATAATTTATAATATAGCCAAGTACAAATAAGAATACCACAAAGCACCCAATCAGCTTTAAGATGTTTGAGATACCTCTACCTATAAATGATTGCTTACTTGCCATTATCCAATACTCCTTTGCTTTCTCTTACTTTTCTAGTAGCATCAGGACCTATCTCAATTGTACCATCTACAACACAGCTTGCTAAATAGTATTCTGCTTCATGTTGTATATTATCCTTACACTCGTAAGTATCTCTATCTACTATAACGACTGCATGTATAGCAGCAACACTACCACTAGGCTTTTTAGCACATTTAAGAACGGCACATACAATACATTTGGGAAACTCATGCGTACTCTTAGTAATTCCAATAATCCTAAGAGAGTCCCATGCACCTAAAGTATGAAATCTATAATAAGCACTTATGCCACTAAGTTCAACAATTTCTTTTTCTAACTCATCCATCTTTTTACTTCTTGCGATACGTTGATAGGATTTCAGTGATTTCGTCAACCGTGCAATGATGCTCTCCGGCAATCTGACGAGGAGTCCAACCAGCCTTTGCAAGTGCGAGAATACCCGGGATATCAAACTTCTTACCCTCTGCACTTAAATCACTCTCTTTCCTTGTTTTCTTGTTCGATTCGTTTTCCTCTGCTAACATTTTTTTTCTTTTACCCTTTTGTTCATAACACATGTAAGAGATCTACATACACCACGTGTAGTACGTCCGAGTTTAGCAGCAATCTCCTCAGGAGTTTTACCCTCCTCGTTCATACGTAACATGATACTAGTCTCTGCCGGCGTTAGCGAACCACTCTTTCTAGATACCTCTTTCTCAGGCTCAGAGTCTTCCTTTAAGAGTTTAGGCTTCATATTATCTTTTGGAGCCCTGAGCAGTTTAGGTTTCTCTTCTGAGCTTTCTACAACATTACTTGTAGAATCAGATACCTCTGATAAGAATGCACTAAATATATCTCTCATAGCAGCATCACACTCTTTACACAACTCCAAAGTCTCTTTCTTTACTGCATCACCACAGTCAACAATCTGTGATACATACTGAACAACGTCAATTCTCTTTAGTTCCTTTTTACATTTGTCACATACATAAATAATTTTCTTCATTGTTATACCTCACATACTTATTAACATATTCTTAAACATAGCACTAAAGAGCACTATATTTACGCTGGGCATTAACCAAGCTACTCCTATTTATACTTATCAACTAAGGGATCGTTTTCACTACTCTTAGTTAAATCCTGCATAGGAGTCTTTAAGATTCTTTCAGTCTCAGCAGCTTTCTCAGCTTCATGCTGGCGCTTAGTTTTCATCACAATGTAGATACCTGTAAGTACAGCAATGCTACCAGCAAAGACAATAAACGTGACTAATACATCAGCCATAGTCTTACTCTTCTCCATGATAACATTTGCAGTCTTTGTATAGATAGTCTCGAACATTTCATCTGTAGACATATCCGTATACCAGTACTTATCAACATAAGACCAGAAGATATCTATGGACTCATTATCCATTACAGAATCAACCATCTTACCATTCACATAGTACATGTATCCAACATCATTATCCTGATCCTGCTCTGCAAAGTAAACATATAAGAAAGCATTCTCGTTCAAACCTAACTGATCAAACAGTTCGTTCGCATAAGCTTCCTTTGACTCTTCAGTTGTAAGGCTAGCATCGTATGCCTTAAGATAAACATAAGGCTGAACACCAGTCTTATCATAGAATGTTTTTAGTTTACCACCAGCAGAGTTCACATTGTCAAACCAGCTTAATTCGTCTGTGACACAGTTAGCATCAAATGCCGCAACGCCAGTAAGCTTCTCACGATTCATAGTACTAGCCGGTTGCCAAGGCTTAATGCTTATCAGAGTGTAAGCAATGGCAACAATAACTAGCACTGTAATGATAGCTCTTACCAATCTCATAGGACCAGTTGGAGTGTAGGCATTACTGTACCCAGAAGTCATTGATGGCTGACTATAATAACCGCCACCATGGTAACCACCATTATTATAAACAGTGGTACGATTATAACTTGTATAACCCCTACTATAGGACCTGTCACCAAATGAATCAAAGGAACTTCCACCAGCTCTACTATGAGAACTAAAGGAACTTCCACTTCCTGCTCTACTATGGGACATAGAATGTCCACCTGAACTTCTACTGAATGAATGACCACCGGAGCTGTGGTGTCCTCCACCACCTCCGCCACTACCTGCTCTACCCAATAGTGTATCCTCCTGTTTTCTTTATAGAATTTTTATCTAATGTAACATACCCATTAAGTTCATATAAGGTTACATAAGCACCTATTGGATATTTAAGTTCACATGCAGTACCTGTACTCAATTCGTATAACATACCAGTGGATTCATCTTTACAAATAATCTTAAGTAAAGGAACACCATTGATAAATAAACTCATATCATCACTGTAATCTACAATCACACAATTTGGTATTGCACGACCATACTTTAAAGTTCTATTATCTGTGTTTATTCTTCGCACGTAGGATACTATTAATACTATCCCCGAAAAACACAAATACTAAACCTGTAACTGACATAAGTATCCCGTCAGGGTCACCATCTATCACATACCATATTCCGAATGTTGTAGTGGTTAACCCTATAACGAGACATAATATGTACATTGGAAGCATTAGCCACATTAGCTAATACCCATCTCTGCCTTCATACGAGCAAGTTCATCATCCACAGTCTTGTCCGTACCAGCAGCATACTTATCTGCTAATGCGGCAGTAGAATCACCCTGCAACTGAGCCTGAGAAAGTTCTGCACGTGCTGTAGACTCGTCAAGCATCTTCTGTGCTTTTGTCTCCATTCTAGAGAACGTATCAGCAGCATTGGTCTTGCCAATCTCAGCAGCAACCTTAGTTACCCTGTCCTGAGCTTTAGCCATAGACACCTGTGCCTTGATTGTCTCACGTCTGCTGTTAAGAGTGTTAATGTCAGCAGTAAGCTTGTTGTACATCTGCTGCATCTTCTCAGAATTAGCCTTAGCAACAGCATAGGTGGAATCAGCCGGAATTTTCTGGTTCATAAGTTCCTGCTTACGAGCCAATAAGGTTCTTGCATCTCCATCATTACCAGCCTGAATAGCCTTACGAGCAGAAGCATCATACTTGTCGATTTCAGCCTGAAGTTCATCGACTCTACGCTTAGCAGACTTCTCCTCAGCCATAACAGCTGCAGTTTCATTCTTTACTTCAGCCAACTCCTCATTACACTTACGAAGAGCCTGATCAATCATCTTGCTAGGATCTTCACACTTATCCAGCAGTGCATTGATATTTGCTTCCATAATGTCAGCGAATCTTGAAATAATACCCATGTTAGTATCCTCCACTTTAAATTGTTTTATTTATGATAAACTATTTTATCATCGATTGTTAAGAATCTCATTAACCAAATTCATAGTTTCATAAGTCTGCTGATTGACAATGTAATCAGTTTCCGTTATCTCATAGCAAAGATATGCATTAGAAAAGTATTCCATGCAGTTAGAAAGTAACCCTTCCAGCTTAACAACATCTGTAGGATTAGCAGGGTCAAACCCACAACCATGCTGGCCTTCTTTTAACCCATAACCTCTTACATTAGCGAAATGCACTTCCTTACATACACCAGAAAATGCTTCAAGCATACCAGGAAATACATAGTCACATCCTAAATCTTGTAATATCCTTGCTGTTGTAATAGCATGACATGTGTCGAATACAGCACCAATTCTATCACCAAATTGCTGCCTTAAATGTTTGCATATATCTGCAGAATCATTTATACATCCATTCTTAAAGGTTATAGGATTCTCCTTGCAAATAGGAGTTACATTCTCAATCCAGAACTCAATGTTATGGTACTTCATAAGTAAGGCACCTAACGTCTCTGTTACTATCATAAGGAAATAAGGATTCCTTGAGAACTGTTCATAAGACAAACTATTATGAATTACCACACCGACTCTATGGCTCTGGTTTAGAGCAGCAATGTTAGCAATAAAGCAAGCATCATCCAAAGCTAACATTACATTGCGCTCATAAAGGTAACCTATGTCACAATTACCACCAGGCATGATTCCCTCTTTATTTGTAAGAGCAGTATGTACACTTGTCACATTATCTAATAATGAAGCACACATACCAAAATCCTCAATAAGCTTATCAGACTTTCCGATACTACCACCTAACAACTGTATCTCAAAGTTTCTTGCATTAAGCTTTTCTCTCTTTACCTTAAGCTCCTCTAAGTTTAAAGTCGTCTTAAACACTTCAATCACTAATAACACCTCACATATAAAAATAATAGCCCTATATTACGCGGCATACGTAATATAGGGCTTAGTCATCATTTAAGGTAATTCATAATAGAAATAATATTACACTTAGTCTCCTCTCCATCACCTAATAACACAATAGTCGTGTTGGAGTTATAAGAAACCAAACCTAAGTAATAGTTTCCAGATTTAGCATAAAACATTCCATCAACCTTATAAGTCTCGTCAATCTTCTCTCCGGAAGCAGCACATAATCTGTTAAGGTAATCTACCTCTGTATTGTACAGATTATCAAATACACTAGAACACCATAATGTTCCATCTTCGAACATGTACTTATGTTGTTCCAAATCCACATTCTGAAATGTAACCTGTCCAACATACTGCCCAGAATAAGACAACTTATCCAGCTCTACGTAATCATCCGCATAAGATACCTCATCACGAACATAGGATTCATTTGTGCTCATCAAAGAATCTCTAATAATAGAGTATGTTTCATCGCCATAATATACATTGGCAATAATAGCATAACCATCTACTAATGTAGCAATAGTCCTCTGTCCCTTTCGGTTATCTTGAGTACATATAGTTGTTTGATTAAGGGCGTCACCATTATCAATACCAGCAAGAGCAGATAGATTATCTAATGTAGTATCAGCAACGACTCTAATCATATAAGAGCCATCAACTGCCCACACTGTTTTACCGTAGTCATATATGTAGTCATTCATTGGAATTGATACATCATAGTATTCATCACCCTTAAGATGTAAGACTACTTTCTGTTTTTCAAGACTACTGGATTCAACATAGTTAATATATTTCTTAAACTCGACTGGCTTCCAATCCCACTTAGCTTCTGTGTATTTATAACCTTCCTCTGTCTTATAGATGTAAACTTTCTGTTCATTAAGTACATCCTTATTAAAGACACCAGTATACATAAGTACACCAACTACAATAGCGATTGTAACACCTATGGCTAAAACCACACCCAGCACTGTTAAAACTTTCTTCATAACCATTCCCTTTCTGCACTGATACAATACATCTCGGTACGGTCATATACTTAGTATTACAGTGCGCAGATATGCATAATTCATATACATATCTAATTCAGAGGGTTATTAACAGCAACCAAGATATTACGTATGCTAGCTAGCACTTACTTGCAATAGCCTTGTTTCCTTACTTAGTATATAGTTAATAACCCACCTACTGTTCAATGTGCCCACTTTATAGCAGGTACATTGCTACTAGCCTGCGGATGACTAGCAGCACTTGTTAAAGGCGGTGTGTTAACACCAGGCAAATCCTTTACGTAACTGGAGCATAGCAGTTGAGACTACCATGCTCGTGGTGACCATATCCGGTAGTCACCACATGTACTTTTCGGGGGTGCAAAATGCTTTGAGCATTGTTGCTCAATGAGACTGCTATATAAGCCGACCCATTCATCACCAGCAGATTCCCAGCCACTGGTGATTGATAAAGATTGAGACTTTTCAGACCGACACGTTAAGACGCACCGGTCTACGGCTTATGCTCAGCTGGAGGTCATAAGCCGCATCCACTCTGCTATCACGCCAGAAAACAAGTTCCTGGTACACAATAGCGACTTAGTGAGTACACCGCGTTGATGCACGCTAAATACGTACCACGAGTGATAAGCATAAGATATCTACAACCAGATACTTATATGCAATGGTTAAAACCATTACACATCCTGGTTACCCGGCAGTAACCAGTTAGTAAAAGAAGTCGAAAAAGAGTGCAGAGCACTTTATATGCAATAGTTTAAACTATTACACATATGGGGAGACAGAGACCATCTAATCTCCCCTGTAACAAATCCGTGAGATATTCAGTTGTATAAATTGTCAAAGTTCACCACAGTAGCATCCATCATCAATGATACGAGCTAACTCAGTCCTATGACATAAGTTACTATTCTTCTCATAACATAACAATGCTACTTTATCTTTACCACATTCTTCTGCCAACCTTTTAATCTCATCCAAGATTTCACAAGGCTGTGTAGTTCCTGTTATCTTCTTCCGATACTCGGCACAAAACGTTTCATAAGAAATTTCATCTTTCTTGAAAGCGTTTATAAACTTCCAATCAGGAAATACATTTACAGATAATGTATGATACTCTCTGTTAAACCAATCCGGAACAGTATTGCTAACACGAATAAGCAATATATCATCAGAGGCTCTTACCACTCTCGCATAATACGAAGTGTATAATCTCATCTACTTAATCCTCCAGTATATCACTTTCTGCCATGAGCATTTCCAATGACTTTGCAGTAACATCAGATTGCCCAGAGTTAGCATGTACTTCTCTCTCTTCCATCATTCCACCCATAAGCTTGATATCCTCAAGTTTTACCTTATCGGGATAAGAGCGTTCCGGTGGGCTTAGTACGATATCCGATTTGCTGCACCACTTTAAGAAATATCCTGATACAGCACTTCTTGTCATCCTGCCATGAGTCGTACAATCAATAGCAAACCCAAGAAGATTGTTTATCCCATTCCGGTCGACCAGATTCCTTAAATGCAGTACCGCATCTCTGGTCAATAATGTACTCTGTCCATTCTCAGCAACTCGCAATATTTCCAACAGCGTAGATTGAAAAGTAGAGGACATATCCATATCATTGATAAACTCCAATCCTAATAAGATATCACCTGTGTAGAGATACCCTATAAGAGTCATCAACTGTTTTCCTTCGTAGACATTAAAGAACGTCTCCAATTCCTCTACTGTAACGGTAGAACCTTTCTCGAAGCTATCGAGTAGATTTATAGCCCGCCTAGGCTCTCTTCCTGTGTAACTACCAATTAAGGTATACACCATAGGAAGCGATAATTCGAACTTCAAGTCGTTCTCTTCAATACGCCGCTTAAGGAAACTTCTCATTTCTGTTTGCGATAAATTCTTTAATCTTCTTAAGACACACCGGGATAAGAATGCATCTCTGAATGATTCAAGCTCTGTAGAACAGACAATAATGTAGACCTGCGCCTGCAAGCCTTCAAAAGCTGTGAGTAAGGAATCCTGTGCTTCATCTGACATACCATGCGCTTCATCCATAATAATGACCTTGCGCCCGGTAGAACTAAACCCTACAGTCAAGTCAGACTTCACTTCTGTGACTGCTTCCTGAGACTTAAGATTCGACATATTGTATAAGCGGACACAGTCTGTACTTTTAGACTCGTCAATCACCAAACGCTTACATTCAGCAAGTTTCTCCGGATTGTTCATACATGCAATCTCACAGGCTACGATTTCAGCAATCGACGTCTTTCCTATTCCAGGTGGTCCCTGCAACATAATGACCTGCGGCATCTTATCTCTTTTAATACACGACGCAAACCATTTAACAATATTCTGTTGACCTATCACTTGGTCAAGCTCCTTAAGCCTTTCAGCCATACTTATTCACCTTACCCACATACTTATTTCATTTGGGCTGGTTACTCTTTTAAAACCAGCCCCATAGTTATCCGCACCGGCGACACTTAAACCAATCACTCATTCATAGAGTATTGGCGACACCACTTATGTCACACCCGTCCCGGCGCATCGATCTTCTTTTATTTATAGTTTTATTTGGTGGCGGGATGGGAAACCTTTGTCCCACCCCAACATCCACCAACAGCCCGTATGGCGATCCAAATTAAGCTAATTCCTCAGCGCTCTGAGCAGCAGCTTCTTCAGCCTGCTTGTTAGCAGCATCCTGGAGCATCTTAACGGATTCAGAACCAGAACGAACAACATCAGACAGCTTAACGTTACCAGCGTATACGTTAGCGAATACATCCAGTACAGGAGCAGCAGAGAACTCAGAGATGTTACCATAGTTACCCTTCTGCTGGTTAACGCTCATCTGAACGCCCCAACGTCCTGCTGTTACGATGATATCTTCATCAGCACTCTTGTAAGCAGCTTCGAACTCTTTCTTGATCTTGGTTACAGGAACAGATACGTTGATAGAAGCAACTTTGGTCTTGTAAGTAACAGTACCATCTTCCTTAACGCTTCTCTGAACTTTCTTACCATTCTCCAGAGTGTAGCAGGATACAGTAGCACCTACCAGCTCACCACCCATGTTGATAGCAGCCTTAAAGGATGCAGTACCATTGCTCTCAGTATCTTCCTGAGTAAACAGGAACTGAACATGGTTTCCACCAGCAATGAACTCTTTCTTGTTCTGAGGACGAACTACAGGAACCTTGTTGGTTTTCTTAGCGGTACTTACGCCGTTGGAAACAGCTTTCTCAGTTCTGGAAGCGATACCAACCTTGAAGATAACCGGCTTCTCACCGACATCGTTACCGTTAGCATCCATAGAACCTTCACCGTACATAACACCCATACCATGATCGATAACAGCCAGGATGAACTCCTGCTCAGGATAAGGAACAGAGTTAACCATGTATCCACGTGTAGGATAGTTTACCTTGTCTGCGCCAGGAATGTATGCAGCAACTTCTCCGAGAGGGTTCTGCTTAATTCTCTTGTACAGATCGTACATAGCAGCAGCTTTACCAACATTGTCAACGCCGTCTTTTCTTACAACGTTAGCGTACTTCTCTTCATCGGTAAGAGCCTCGAATGTATCCTGAGTCATTCCTTCCTGACCGGAAACCATAACGATGAACTTGTTGATCTTCTTGTTGATTTCTTCCAGAGCCTTAGCAGCATCTGTCTCACCCGGAATAGGTACACCCATATTGGAAAGAGTACGGAGTGCGGAAGGTTTCTGTGTAGAGATGATAGCAGTTACAGTGTTCTGACGAGTCCAAGCGTTACGCTCATCTTTCTGGCTAGCTAAGAGCTTAGCCACTCTTTCCTTAGCTTCCTGATCTGCTCCCTTTGCGGTAGATACGTTTGCCTTACCAGGCATTGTCTGCTCCTGTGCAGGATTTGCAGCTGTTGCTGCAGGTGCTGCAGCCTTCTGTGCTGCACTTAACATAGCATCGATTTCGCTCATTGATTTTTCCTCCTTGTTTTCCATAGCGATAGATTTATTAAATATAGGCTTTGATTCGTTCTCATGAACATTCCCTGATGGCTGGATATTGCTTGTATCAACATGAGGCTCCTCGTGAACCTCCTGTGAAGCGTCACTGTCGGTAAGCTCCTGTTCTCCATACTGAGGCTGTTCAATGACATCCTCTCTCTGTGCTACAGTACCGGCATTCTCCTCAGTAGAAGCACTCGGATTATTCTGAAGTTCTTCTGTTTCCTGAGGAACTTCTCCAGTGGCTTCATTTCCGTTGACAACTACCTGCAACTCCGCCTGCTCAATCGCTTTCTTCGCAGCCGATATTTCGTTATATACTTTGAATATCAACTCCCACTTAAGGAGCTTACGATATTCTTTGTAGAACCTTCTAAGGTGTTCTACAAGTTCCATAATGTTGCCGTCATAGACATCAATGATTTCCATACGGCGATCTCTGTCCTGATTACTCTCATTCTTTAATCGCTGGTCATATTCAACGATACCAATAGGAGCCTGTGCCATCCAGTCTTCAATAACCTTGGACTTAAGCAATTCATCAGGAACACTAAACAAATGCTTAAAAGCAACACGCATAACCTGTTGCTCAGCTTTAGAATACTTATTCATGTCAAGATATCCTCCAATCAATATTTAGTTTCTCGGTAGCAACTTTGTTACTTGACCGTGACTGAAGATAAATACATATCTTGTAAATAAGTGCATTCCATTCAGAAAGACTAGGTACATCAACTAAACCATATTGCATGTCAATGTCATCAGTCAATCCATAATAGTTTCTAGTAACAGCTTTTAAGTTATTATGATAATGCTGAATTTCATCATAACTCATAGAGCAAACTGTACTAACAATGTCACCTATCGAAACAACCTTACCACTGTCAAAACGAGGTAATATGAGAGTAGCGTTCTTACCAACATTAGAACTGCAAGCAAGTTCACTATATAATGCCCAACTAATGTCATACATGAAATAACGTATAGACATAGCTTCATCATCAGATGTAAGCATCTTCTCATAATCAAGTGGTTTCCTATACTGTAATAAAGTTTTATATTTTTGTATAAAACATAACCACTCTGTATAGGGTACGATAATGATTACATTGTTCTGACCCCTCCATGGAAACTGAATATTTTTACCCATTAAGACACTGGCTAGATTATCACGACTTGCGTTCACAATCTCCATAACAACCACCAGTCAAACTGTTTTTAATTTCAAACAGTTTCTTTCTTTTTCTTTCTTACACTTAAATATGAGACAAGCTATAGGTATTTTTCAGACACATAAAATTTTTTTGTAACAAATGTTTATGGTATTCAGTCTCCTCTCAGACTCTCAGGATCAAGCGTATTGTAGATTTCCTGATGACCCTCAATATAGATTGCAACATCGTTAAGCATCTTATCATAATCAGGAATCTGGTCTTCTTTATCATTCATAGACAGTATGTAAGTGACATATAATCTATGAACCATCTTACGAATTTCTGCAGGTCGGAATCCCTTAGCACGTAATGTATCCTGTAACTGTGCAGTAGGATTTAATGTAGTCTGTACAGTGCTACGAATAATAGCATCAACAGCCATAGCAGACTCAGGTAAAGCTAATGCAGAAAGCTTAAACTGCTCAGATTCCATAACACGCTTAACGCTACTCTGTGCCCGTTCAATAGCAAGGCGCTCTCGCTCCGTTGTTACCTCTTCACGTTTCTTCCGGTACTTATCGGATAAAGCCATTTGTCTCACCTCCTCTACTCATAGTAGGATTCAATGTAATCTGCAAGCATTTCTTCCAGTCCCCATCTATCCATAGACTGGCTCCAGTCACTCATATAGTAACCCCATTTGCCTGTATCTACATCCTGCTCAATATCATTGAGTTCTTCAAAATTTACAAGCAATGGACATAAGATATTAAATGTTCTCAATATGTTGTGTCCACCAACCATAGTAGGATTTTCCGTAACAACACGTTTGATGTATTCACGACATAAATCCAAATCACCAAACTTAGCATACTGCTCAGTCGGAACTATAGCATCTAACTTTTCAGCAAAGTCCCAACCTACACCAGGAATGTTATCAGATGAGTCTCCTCTACAAAGCTTGCGTAAGTGAACTGTATTATAGAGAGTATGCTCACCTGATTTTACAAGCAGTGGATAGGAGTACACGTCTATCTCTTTACCTTGGTCTCCTACCTTAGCAATACTCACATTCGTATCTACAAGAAAGAATAAATCACTATCCTTTGTGTGGATATAGATTTTCTCATAGTCATTTTTATAATACCTAACTAATGAGTAAATAACATCATCAGCTTCGTATCCATCAACAGCTTGAACAGGAAATCCAACATTACGAAGTATCTGTTCAGCGTAAGCCTGCTGTCCAGTTATATCTATCTTCTTAGCAGGACGGTTAGCTTTATATCCTTCATTACCAAATGTATTTGCATACATCTCACGTTTTATTTCAGGCACCCTATCGAAAACCGGCATAATCTCTACACCAGGTCTCATAAGACTTGATATCTGTCTTAATAGGAAACGCACTCCACCAATAGGAGCTTCATTTGCCTGATACTCATTGTTACTCTCACGAACACCTCTGGCAATAAACTTCTTAGAGAATGAGCCTGCATAAATATAATTACTGCAATCAAGAATGTGAAGTTCCATTATAATCTCCTCCATGACATAGGATTCTGTCCGGCTTCCATTTTCGGAATAAGGAAGTCCAAACCTCTAAGAATAGTCTTGAGTTTATCCTTTTTGTAGATAGCCTTACGGAGCACTGTAGGTTTATTGATGTTGTAGTTTCCATTCTTGAATAAACTCTTATTCTTCTGAATCCTAGAAATAAGGCTCATAGCAGCAACATTACCATGCGCCTTATCCATCATGTCTTCCAGAACACTCTCTAAGTTATCACCATCAAGTTTAGCAGTATACGCAGTTTTTCTTCCTGTTTCTACTTTTACTTCTTTATTCATGTATTCACGCATGAACTCTTCATCTTCTGATAATAACTCAATAATAAGTGTTCTGTACATCTTTAACTGATTTAAGTCAGTCGAAGCTGAAACATCACTGTATTGTAAGGATGCTAATGTGTTAGCCAAATCCTTCGCTTCATCACTCTCCAGATAGGCATTAACATCATTAACTTCCTTATATACTCTCTCAAGTTTGAGTGCCGCATCTCTGCACTCTGCATCCTGAGAATTCTTATTTAACCTTACAAACTCATTAACATTGTCTAAGACAATACCAGTAGAGATTCGAGTGAATGAATATAACACTTCATCAGGAATACTCAGAACCTCATCCGTTGTAAGTATTGTAGGCAATACGTATTTACTCATAGTCCTCACTCTCCAATTCTCTGTAGTTCCCATCCACCAGCTTTACCATAGGATGATACTGATGTAATTCTATAACACCATCTTTTAGGAACTCTCCATAAGAAAGTTCCTTTCTTCCCTCCCCTACTCCGGTACACATTTTAACAGACTCAATGTTTACAGGACCAGAACATCCTTTAAGCTCAATATAGACGTTCTGAGCATCTGCATGCATAATGCGACTAAGTCTGAATAACTTACCATTTGTATTAAATCGAATAGCACTCCGCATGTTGTTAATCTCTTCAATACGATAAGCCCTTGTGTTCTCCATAATAGTATATCCGGAAGTATCTCTTATAGGAGTTAACTTCTCCGTCTTAGGTTCCCAGATATAGAACCCATCAGTGTATACCACATACCCTAAGAACTTACAATCACCCTTACTGCACACAAAATCAAATTCAAATAATTCTTTGTTATCCGTTCCACGTGCGATAGTATTTGTAAGTAATATCGGCGAGTTAGGTCTGTTACATAAAATAGTTTGCCTGTTGTTGATACACACTGGAGCATCTTCTACTCCAAAGTACACTGTTTTACTTTTCAATGTCTGCGCCCTTAAAATCATAGAAATTCTCCAAACTCTGTCAAATCAATATTTTCTGGATTTATATTTATCAGATAATCAAGCATGACCACTTCACTTAAATCAAGGAAGATGGAATAAAACTTGTTAACATACTGCGTAAGGTGATGCCCAACCACAACGACATTATCAATTCGTCTTCTAGACTCACCTACTTCAACAGCAGTTTCTTCAAGTCTTACTTGATAAGGCTTATCATCAAACTCCGCACTGTCTAACATAACCATATCATTGATTACGTTTAAGACAGATTTGTTGAGGATACTATATGCGTCCATTACACTTACCATACGTCGCCACCCTCCCATTGTTTCAGTTTCAAAATAATCTCACCATAAGGTCTACCATAAAGCTGTGATTTTCTATCTTGTGAAAGATAGATAAACTTATTCTTTGGTCTCACTGTATCTGTCTCCTCATCCCTCACTAACTCCTGATAAACAATAGAGTGTAAGGTCTGAATAATTCTATCCGTTGTTAATCCTGTAATATCCTGTAGACGTCCAATAACATCTGCACAAGAGTTTGCATGTAGTGTAGAAATTACACGCTTACCTGTATTAGTTACTCGCATGATAGAAGTAGCAGTAGTATCACCTGTCTCTGTGATATAAACTATATCAGGATTCTGTCTTAACAAAGAGTTAATGTTTGCATCATACTCATCTTCATCATTACAGTTAATCTGTTCTACTCCATCAAGCTCCTGCTCCACAGGCATCTCTATAGATACTACTTTATACTTATCCTCTATAGTAAGTTCTCTTAGACAAGCCAACGCCGTAGTATTCTTACCAGACATTGTAGAGCCTACAATAAGACGTAAACCTAAACCTCTATCCATAAAGGAATCTCTAAAGAACTTAACAGTTTCTTTTGTGAGATTTAAATCCTCTAAAGATTTATCAAAAGCTGCATTAGGCAAAAGTCGTATTGTAATTTCATAACCATGGTATTTGTGATTGATAACCACACGACCACGATAAAACTCATTAAGAGTTACACCTACATATTTAGGATGATTACTTGCATTATCCATAGGAGACTCTGAACATAACAGCTTTATAATATCTTCAATATTATCAGCTGACAATATTCTCTGAGAGTATACCTTAGTCTTCCTAACGTTATAATATACATTAGCAGATTTACCAACTGATGATATAGTAACATCAGCAGCAGATAAAGATATACCCTCATTGATGATACTGTCAATAAGCTGTCTTGCCGGCATATCTAACAAATCAGGATGTGGTCCATACTTCTTAGTATACTCCTGAAAGTAGTTGTATATAGGAGTAAAGACTACATTCACTTCTCTGTTTTCGATAGGCTTGTAAGATATACCGAGTTCTGGTAAGGCAACACAAGTTATGACACCACGCATAGGACTATAAGAAACTGGCACAACTGAGGAACCATTGAAATGTCTTATGATATCATCAGGTACATAAGACATTGCAGGGATATATAAATCCTCTTCCATAACCTGTTCACATATAGCAAAGATCTCGTCATTACTTAATAATCGCTGTTCATATAGAGCTAGCGCTTCAGCACACGTATACTTAGTCTTGTCACGTAACCGTAAATCTGTATAAGAATCCAACTCATGAATTACTTCAACAGAGACAATACCGTTAAGATTAAGCATGTTTTAACACTTCCTCCATTGTTAAATCAATTGTGCTGATACCGTAAGGATCATATCCATTAAGACCTGCATCAATCAAAGTAGGTAATGACGGTACCGTACATACCTGATAATCCATCTGATCATCAAGTCCAAGCCTTGTGATAATCTTACGAATAGGTACATCACAGCGGTTAATGATAACACGACGTGCAACATTAGGAATTGTACAATCCTCAATCTCCTTACGCATACGCTCAATACGAGGAACGTTAGTGTCAACAAGGAAGTTAATAGATAATACATCCTGTGCAATAGTCTGGAACAACTCATTCTGCTCAGGCGTCAGAACAACGTTAATTACTCTGTAATAATCTGCAGCCTTAAGCAATGTAGTTACAATTCTCTGCGCTGTAGAGATAGAGTTATCTACGGTACCAGCCGCAAGCATAAACTCTCTCTGGTCTAAATCCATCAGGTAGGTATCAATGTTCTTGTACATAATACCATACTGAGAATACTTAGCGGTACCAGTGAGGTCTAACAGTAATACATTCGCATTCTGTCTGGACTTGTACTTAGAGATAAGGTAAGGAATGATTGTTCTACCAGTTCCTTCCTCTCCAACATACACACGCAAAGACTTCTTAAGCAGAGTCTCAGCGACAACAGTATTCTCAATGTTGTTAGACTTAAGGTAATTGATAACCTGCTGTTGTGCAGCAATAATCTCCTGATCTACATCAAACACTTTTCTTAAGAGTGTAAGAGTATTGATGATGTTAATTTGTGTACTGCTCTCCTCAGAAATCTCCCATGTAGTATTTCTGA
>JABLTL010170371.1_pt1 | contig 37332 bp, 30 predicted proteins | sample 7160151 | NCBI WGS metagenome assembly JABLTL01 (sample SAMN14651223, study PRJNA627086) | human gut metagenome | isolation source: feces | host: Homo sapiens
AAAGATGAAGTCAAAGTAGCACTTGAAAATGGTTATCTGACCATAGCAGCAGCAAAAGGACTTGATAAAGACGAGAAAGAAAAAGAAACTGGTCGTTACATCAGACGTGAACGTTATTCAGGCGCCTGTGAACGTAGTTTTTATGTGGGAGAAGATGTGAAACAGGAAGACATCAAAGCTCACTTTGAACATGGTATGCTGACCCTGTTCGTACCGAAGAAAGAAGCGAAACCGGCAGTGGAAACAGATAAATATATTTCCATTGAAGGTTAAAAACATTCCTTTTAAATAAAGATAAATAGGGGAAAGACGATAGTGGAAGTGGTAGTGTAGAAAGAAAAAAACAGCTTCGGAATTAAGTTTCCGGAGCTGTTTTTTTTATAAAATCAAGATATTTAAGACATTCATCCTTATGTGGAGCATTTTTGATAATTCCAACATAGATATCCCCATCAAATTTTGCATTTTTTAAAAGTGGAAAATCCGAGACATTGATACTGTCAGAGAGATATCCTTTTTTATTTAATTGTTCCATTGCTTCTCGATTCATAAATACGAGGTCTATTTTTTTTGCGTCAATTGCAGCAAGAAGTCTGGTGCTTGATGCATAAGCGTATTCTAAGTTTTCCGAGTCCGGATTCTCCTGTATCAGTAAATTGTCATAAGTACAGATTTCATTTTTCTTTGCAGATAAATGTTCAAAGTCTAAAAAATCACTGGTCAGATGCTGAGAGAGAGATTCGCTCATATTAACATTAATAAATGCAATCGAGAGAACAGTTGTTTTTTTTACAAGCTGTCCGTGGATATTATAAACAAGAATATAAAGTACGATGCAAATAATAATAAAAGGCAGTTTGTAATAATCCCAAAGATATTGAAGTTTTGCTTTTCCGTGAAGTTGTTTTAATGCTTTCATAGAACATCATCCTTATTATTTTCAAGTCGTTCCAGAATCGGAAGAATCAGCCAGGAGCAGATAAGTGCTCCGAGTCCTTGTCCAAAAACAACAAATGGTGTGAAAATATTGATTATAATATAGTAAATAACAAAATAAACAACTGCCATCAAAATAGAACAGAACAGATAACGCAGTCCCATGGCAAGTGCATTTTTAAAAGTTGCAGGAATTGTATTTTCAAATCGTGCAAATAATGGAAAAATATTCAGTAAAACGATAAGGTATACAACTCCGGCGCAGATGAGCACTGCGCTACATAAAGTCCAGAATACATTTTCCAGACGAATATGATAAAGCACATAGCCGTCAATTCCAAATAGGATGCCAAGCCCCAAAAGAGGAAGCCAGATCAGTGTGGCTTTTTTGAAATTAGAACGAAATGCAGTAAAGAACTGCTTTGTAATATTGCCTTCTTCATTGCGTACGAGTTTGAATGAAACATAATAAAGGGCAGTTGTCGAGGCACCGATTGTAAAAACAGGAATACAACATAAAAACCAAAGGATATTGAGCCATGCAGCACAAAAAATTTTGTTTAAAAGCTGGATGAAACGATTATCAATTGAAAAAATCTGATTCATAATATTCTCCTTTACTTGGTTGGAGCAATGTTTACGGATTCTCGGTATACAATGTTTGTTTCGGTATAAACGGTTCGATAATTTAAAGTCGGATCTTTTATTCTGGAGAGCAATAAATCTATTGCACAAACTCCAAGAATTTCATTGTGAATGTGGATACTGGTAAGCGGTGGAGTGATAAGTTTAGCAGCAGGAGAATCGTCAAAGCCACATAGACAAATATCCTCCGGAACTTGAATATTTAATTGTCTTAATATTTGCATCAGATCAAAAGCAATAAAATCATTTGCACAGACAAAAACATCAGGAAGTTCTTTTAAATTTTGAATATAGTTAAAAAGATAAGTTTTATAATCTGTGAGTGTGTCTTTTGGAGCGTCTATAATAAAAAACTCTTCATTAATTGGAAGCGAATTTATATAGAGTGCATTACGAGTAGCCATGCAGCGTTCAAAAAAAGATTGGCAATGCAACTGCTCGCCGATAAATCCGATATTTGTTTTGCCACATTTTTTCATTTCACGAACGAAGGCAAAAATTTCATCCTGGTTATTCATAAGTAAACGATCAGCAGGAAGAGGTTTTCCCATAAGTACCGGATGGTCTACAAATAAAACCGGAATATCCAGATCGCAAATCATTTTTGCGTAGTCATAGTTAAAAGTTTCAATACAGATAATGCCACAGACATTCTCAGTATGAAACGAAATGGGAAGCTGGTAGTTGGCTTGTTCTTCATTGCTTACGCGGTGCATCGTAATGCTATAGCCAAGTTGAGTGGTTTCTCTTTGAAGCTTATCTAACATTGTAGAAGAAAAATGAAAATTATCGAGCGGAGCACAGGTTAGGATTGCAATTTCACCATGAGACTTTTGTGGAGTTGCTTCTTGTGAGGCAAACTTAAGTTGTTCCGGGTTCATATAGGTAAATTGTTTATAGCCCATTTCTACCGTTTTTTGTAACACTTTTTCTCTGGTTGAATCAGATAAGACTCCTGTGTTGTTGATGGCTTTTGAGACGGTATTTCTTGATAGTCCAAGAGCATCAGCGATATCTTGTATCGTCACACGTTTTGACATAATAAAATCTCCTTTTCAGTTCTAAAACAATAATTGGATTGTTACAAATGTAAAATGATTATATGAGTTTATTATAGAATAAATTTGCGAATGTGTCAAATGTAAAATAAATAGTAAAAATAAACAAAAAAACAGGAAAAAATGAGGGAAAAACAGCATATAGCATCGTGAAATTCTTACAAAAGTGTGCGTATATAACAATAGATAGTTGACATTTGAGTATAAAATTGATATTATGATGGCATAAGCAAAACATGTTATGTTTACAAATGCACACATTCTGTAGAAGGAGGAAAGAAAATGGAACAGAAAAAGAAATCTGGATTCGGTAATACGGTTGCATATGTGAAACGTCATTGGCAGTTGTATGTATTCTTTTTATTACCGGCATTGTTGCTCACTTTGATTTTTAAGTATATTCCTATGGGCGGCGTTTTAATTGCATTTATGGATTATAACCCGGTTCGAGGGATTCTTGGAAGTGATTGGGTCGGACTGGAACATTTCAGAAGATTTTTATCATCACCGGACTTTATGAGATATTTAGTAAACACATTGAAGCTTAGTGTGTATGGCTTATTGTGGGGCTTTCCGGTGCCGATTTTACTTGCATTTTTGTTAAATCGAATTGTTAGTAAAAGAAAGAAGAAAAATATTCAGCTCGTGCTGTATCTTCCGAACTTTATTTCTGTCATTGTATTATGTGGTATTGTACGAATCTTCTTGTCTGTAACAGGACCGGTAAACGGACTGCTTGGAACAAGTATTAACTTTATGACAATGCCGTCTGCTTTTCGTACGATTTACATTGCCAGTGGAATTTGGCAAGGAGCAGGCTGGGCTTCGATTCTGTATACAGCAGCATTATCAAATGCAAGTCAGGAGTTAAAAGAAGCTGCAGTAATTGATGGGGCAAATATTTTCCAACAGATTAAAGCGGTGGAATGGCCAGCCATCAAAGATATTGTATTAATCCAGTTAATCATGCAAGTTGGAAACATTTTAAGTATTGGTTTTGAAAAAGCCTATGCACTTCAAACCGATTTAAACCTTCCTACATCTGAAATTATCTCGACATACGTATATAAGAAAGGTTTGATTGATGGAGATTATGGATTTTCAACCGCAGTTGGCTTATTTAATACGGTAATCAATGTCATCTTATTAATTGCAGTAAATAAAATCGTTAAAAAAATGAACGATGGAAAAGGAATTTAGGAGGTGTGAGTATGAAGGCGAAGAGAAAAAGTCAATTTTCCAAATATGGCCGACAAGATAAAATTATTTTATCGATTGGATATTTTTTAATTGCATTGTTTGTACTTGCAATTATTGTGCCAATTTTTTACATCATAGTTGCATCTTTTATGGATCCGGTAACATTACAGAATAAAGGGATTACGTTTGATTTTTCAAAATGGACGATAACAGCGTATCAAAGGGTTATGTCAAATGGAGCAATCTGGATTGGTTTTAAAAACGCAGTTATTTATTCCGTTGTATTTACAGTAGTATCTGTTGTGGTTACATTACTTGCCGCATATCCAATGTCACGTACTGATTTCAAGGGAAGAAAATTATTTAATGTTATTTTTGTAATCACAATGTTTTTTGGCGGAGGCTTAATTCCTACATACTTATTGATTTCAAATCTTGGTTTATTAGACAGTATGTGGGCAGTTATCCTTCCGGGTGCATTTAGTGTATGGAACATGATTATTGCAAGAACGTATTATCAGGGAATTCCGGGAGAGTTAAGAGAAGCGGCAGAAGTAGATGGGGCAAATGAGTTGGTATTCTTCTTTAAAATACTGCTTCCGGTTTGTACACCGATTATTGCGACAATCGCATTGTGGCAGTTTGTAGGTATGTGGAACAGTTACTTTGATGCAATGATTTATTTAAATGATTCTGCAAAACAGCCGTTACAGTTAGTTTTACGGTCCATTCTGATTCAGAACCAGCCGGAATCCGGAATGATTTCTGATATGCAAAGTACCGCACAGAGGGCACAGCTTGCAGAGTTATTAAAATATGCAACAATTATTATATCGAGTCTGCCTCTTCTGGTCATGTATCCATTTTTCCAGAAGTATTTCGATAGTGGAATTATGGCAGGTTCAGTAAAAGGTTGATGTAGGAGGGCGATTATGAAAAAAAGAACAAAACAAGTATGGAAAAGAACAATGTCTGTAGCATTGGCGGCAACAATGACAGCGATGGCGTTTACCGGATGTGGAAATAAATCCAGTGCAAAATTAAATGATGGAAGCTTTAAAGAAGTGGATGCGTCTACTCTGGAATTTCCGTTAAAAGAGAAAGCAACTTTAACCGGAACAATTAGTTATCCGGCAAATACAGAATCTGAACCGAATAAGAGAACGATTTTTAAAAGACTTCAGGAAAAGACGAATGTAGAAATTGACTGGACGGCGATTCAGGCAGATCAGTGGAGTGATAAAATTTCTCTGGAAATGGCAAATACAAAAAATATGACAGATTTTATCTTTTCAGCGGGATTCAGCGATAATGACTTGTTAAAATATGCCAAACAAGGTGTAATCATTCCGTTGGAAGAATATATTGACGCATATATGCCGAATTTACAGGCAGTTTTTGAAAAATATCCGGAATATCGAACCATGTGTACTGATACAGATGGACACATCTGGGCACTTCCATGGATTGAACAGCTTGGAAATGAAAAGACAGCAATTCAGACAATCGGAAATATGAGTTTTATTAATAAAAAATGGCTGGATTTCTTAAATCTTAAAGTTCCGACAACCGTAGATGAATTTGAACAGGTATTAATTGCGTTCCGCGATCATGCATCTGAAATTCAGGCAGAGTTTGGAATTGATGGAAGCATTATTCCGATGTCTTGCATTGTAAATGATGGAGACCAGGATCCGAGTTTAATTATCAATGGCTTTGGAGAAGGGTATGGAGATGCAGATAAAACAAGACATATTGCAGTGACAAATGATAAAGAAGTCATCTGTTCTGCAACACAGGATGGATACAAAGAAGGTATTGAATGGCTGCACAAATTGTATGAAGAAGGCTTAATTGATACAGAAAGTTTTACACAGGAATGGTCTACTTATGTAGCAAAAGGAAAATCCGGACGTTATGGTGTTTGCTTTAGCTGGGATGTGGCAAATATTGATAACTTAGAAGACTGGGTTCCGCTTCCGGCATTAACAGCAGATACAAGAAATATTACTCCTCAGAATGGTTCTTTCACAAGTGGATTTGACAGAGGAAGATGTGTTGTAACAGCAGTAGCAGAAAATCCGGCACTTGTTTGTGCATGGTTAGACCAGATGTATGACCCATTCCAGTCTCCACAGAATAACTGGGGAACTTATGGTGAAGACGATGACTTTGATATCTTTGAACTCAGCAAGAATGCAGAGGGTGGAGAAATGCTCAAGCATGCACCGCTTGGAGATGCTTCACCGGTAGAAGTTCGTGAAGCAGAATCAGTTGGAGGTCCGCTTGCAGTATTAAATGATTACTATGATGTTTATGTGACCTGCCCGGATGATGCACAATATCGTTTAGACTGGATTAAAGAATATTATACACCGGATATGAACCTGGATTATGTATATCCAAATGTATTTATGAATCAGGAAGATACAAAGAAATTGTCTGACCTTCAGACTGATATTGAAAAATTAATCAATGCAAACAAATCCGATTGGATTATGAATGGATTTACAGATGATGACTGGAACCAGTACTTAAGTGAATTAGACGGATATGGTCTGGAAGAATATCTGCAGATTTTCCAGAAATATCTGGATGACTATTATGCAGATAGTGCCAAATAAAGAGAAAAGATAAGGCGAGAGGCTGCGTAACAAAACTGCGCAGTCTCTTTTTTGAAATTTTTTTTGGAGGAAAAGGAATGATTAACGATAAATTAAAAAAGGCGAGAGAATATGAAGTACGGAAAGAAAAAGAAATTGCTCCAGATAAAAGACCGGCGTTTCACCTGACTCCAAGAGTCGGCTGGATGAATGACCCGAATGGATTTTCTTATCATAATGGAGAGTATCATTTGTTTTATCAGTATCATCCGTATGGTACAAACTGGGGACCAATGCACTGGGGACATGCAGTAAGTAAAGATTTATTAAAATGGGAATATTGTCCGACAGCACTTGCACCAGATGAAAGTTATGATAATTTTGGATGTTTTTCGGGAAGTGCGGATACTTTGGATGACGGAAGGCAGATTCTTATGTATACAGGTGTTCAAAGCACAAAAGATGAAGATGGAAAAGAGATTGTGTTTCAGACTCAATGTATTGCAGTTGGAGATGGAACAAATTTTGAAAAATATGAAAAAAATCCAGTAATTACTGCAGATGCTTTACCGGAAGGCGCAAGTAAAATTGATTTCCGTGACCCGAAAATCTGGAAAGAAAAAGATGGAACATTTCGCTGTGTAGTTGGAAGCAGACCGGCAGATGGAAGTGGACAGATCTTATTATATAGCAGCAAAGATGGATTTTCCTGGAACTTTGAACAGATTTTGATTCAAAACAAAAATCGTTTTGGAAAAATGTGGGAGTGCCCGGATTTCTTTGAAGTGGATGGAAAATGGCTGTTGATGGTCAGCCCTCAGGATATGATGCCGGTAGGCCTGGAATATGGAGCAGGAAATGGAACATTATGCGTAGCAGGTCATTTGGACGAAAACAAACATTTGGTAGAAGAATATACACAGTCGATTGATTATGGAATTGATTTTTATGCACCGCAGACTGTTTTAGCACCGGATGGAAGACGTATTATGATTGGCTGGATGCAGAACTGGGATACCTGTGGAGTACGGGAAGATGACATGAAATGGTTTGGTCAGACAAGTTGTCCGAGAGAAATTCAGTTTGTAGATGGAAAACTGATTCAGAATCCAATTCGTGAGTTAAGCAATTATCATAAGAATACCGTTTCTTATTCAGAAGTGCTTATATCTGACTGTATTTCTTTAGAAAAAGTCAGCGGAAGAATGATTGACCTGGAAGTAGAAATTAAACCGGAAGATGAAGAAAATTGTTATGATAAATTTGTAATCCAATTTGCCAAAAACGAAAGCTTTCATTCGGATATTGTATTTTATCCAAAAGAATCTGTTCTGGAAATTGACCGTAGCTGGTCAGGTATCAGAAGAGCCGTACAGCATCAGAAAAAATGTAAAGTGGCAGATAATAACGGAAGTATAAAATTACGTGTGATTCTTGACAGATACAGTGTAGAAGTTTTTGTAAATGATGGAGAACAGGCAATGTCAATGGCAGTATTTACAGAACAATGTGCAGATGAAATTTGCTTTTATGCAGAGGGAAAAGTGAAAGCTAATGTGACAAAAAGTGATTTGGAATTTTAATTTAACCAAATCAAGGAAATCCCCTGCTTCAATTGCAAAAAGCAATAAGCAGGGGTGGGGACTTGCTTGTATCAGGAGGGGGGAAGCCCCTTCTGATAAGCTGCGTAGCAGCTATTTGGTTATGAGCAAGTAGCGAAAGCGGATTGCGAATATCCGCTTGACAAAAGAGTTGATTTTAGAAAAATTTTAATCTAAGAAAGCTGGGCTAAGAAAATGACAGATGTAACCGCATTGGGAGAATTATTAATTGATTTCACAGAAAATGGAATCAGTGAGCAGGGAAATCCGATTTTAGAAGCCAATCCAGGAGGCGCACCATGTAATGTGCTGGCAATGCTTACCAAACTTGGGAACCAGACATTATTTATCGGAAAAGTTGGAAATGACAGTCTGGGAAAGATGCTAAAAGATAAGGTAACAGCACTGGGAATAGATACAACTTATCTGTATCAGGATGAGATAGTGCATACGACACTTGCTTTTGTACATACTGCAGAAGATGGAGACAGAGAATTTTCATTCTATCGAAATCCAGGCGCAGATATGATGCTTCGTGCAGAAGAAGTGAATGAAGAAGCAATAAAAGAATCAAAAATTTTTCACTTTGGAACGCTTTCGATGACTCATGAAGGAGTACGCGCAGCAACCAAAAAGGCAGTGGAAACAGCAAAACAAAATCAGGTTTTAGTTTCCTTTGACCCGAATTTAAGAGAGCCATTGTGGGATAGTTTAGATGAGGCAAGGAAACAGGTTTCTTATGGAATGAGTATGTGTGATATCCTGAAAATTTCGGATAATGAAATTGAATGGTATACCGGAGAAAGCGACTATACAAAAGCAGTTGAGAAAATTTTGGAAAACTATCAGATTCCGCTGATTCTGGTTTCCATGGGAAAACAGGGAAGCCGTGCATATTATAAAAATCAGATGGTAGAAGTACCGGCGATTCTTCAGAAAAATACAATCGAGACAACGGGTGCGGGGGATACCTTTGATGCCTGTGTATTAGACTATATTTTAAAACATGGACTGGAAAATTTGTCTGAACAAAGTTTAAAGGAAATGCTTACTTTTGCAAACGCAGCAGCGTCGATTGTCACAACCAGAAAAGGGGCACTTTGCGTGATGCCATCAAAAGAAGATGTAGAAGAAATTTTGAAAAAATAAGAAATGAGCCAGCAGGAGTTTGAAAACGTGTTGAGCAGAGATTAATCGAAAAATTTTGACAGGTGAAGTCTGAAAAAAAACAGGAGAACAATAAAAGTTTCTCCTGTTTTTTTGCAAGAATAAGCCAAAGTATGGTATGATATAGGCAGGTGACTAAAAAAGAGGGATTGAGCGAAAAAAATGAAAAAACTATGGGATTGGGTGAAGGATGTTTGGGTATATTCAGGTCTGTCAAAAGAAAACTATGAAAATATCCAGCAAAGTGTGGCGCATAAAAATGCAAGATTGTTAAAAAATGCGATTCGTTCTTTTGAAGTGCTCACAGGAGTATTATTAATTGCAGCGTTCTTTTTTTCACAATTAAATGCGTTGAAGAGTTTTTTGATTCTTACTTTTATCGGTATGATGATGATGGAAATTATAGTACGTGTCTGTGATTTGAATAATTTTAGGACACTTCGGAGTGTCTGTTATGTATTTCTAAGTACAGTTTATTTACAGCGATTTCGGGTACAGTTGGAAGTCCGAAACAGAGTGCAACTTCATATTTTATTTTATTGTTTGTAGGACCGCTTTTGTTTATTGACAAGCCATATCGGATGGCGTTGCTTCTTTGTATTATGACGGTGATTTTTCGATCTCTTGCACTGCATTATAAAGAGCCGGAGATTGCAAATTTTGATGTATCAAATGCAATCTGTTATACGATACTTGCGATTTTATTATATCTTTTGACCAGTCGTACCAAAGCAGATGAGCATAGGCTTAGATGGGAAATTGCTAAGCAGAGAGATACGGATGAGCTGACAAAGCTTTTAACCAAAAATGCGGTAGAGAGAAAGATAAAACAGTATATGGAATTAAATCCGTCCAAGCCGGCAATGATGCTTGTAATTGATTTGGATAATTTTAAACATATCAATGACACGTTCGGACATGTTTATGGAGATGCAGTACTACGTTTGATGGGAGAATGTATTAGAAGTAATTTCAGAGAAGAGGATTATAAGGGAAGATTTGGCGGAGACGAATTTGTAGTATTTCTTCCGGGTGTAGATGATAAGCAGCAGGTAGTAACTTATGTCAACAACCTGGTAGAAATGATGAAAACTCGTGTCAGAACACCGGAGAGTGCAAATCCGGTACATGGAAGTATAGGAATTGCGCTGTATCCAAAACATGCCTCTACTTATGAAGAATTGTTTAAAAAAGCAGATGAGGCATTGTATGCTTCAAAAGAACGGGGAAAAGACCGCTATACATTTTATATACCCAAAGAAGTATTAAAATAAAAATCGAAAAGGATTTGGTGAGTTATTATGGAAGAATTATATCAGGCAATTGAAGAAAAAATAAAAGCTTCGGGTTATCCGAGAGCAATTTCAGGAGCAGATGTGTACGATGATATCTGTGACCAGATTGAAGGAAAAGAAAATGGAAGTTATTTATTATTATCCAAATTTGAGGATGATGTAATATTTGAGTACCATGTGACCATTCGGGATGAAGAATTTAATCTTGGGATTTTGACCATGCGTACTCCGGAAGGAATATTTGAAGCTGATTTTGATAAATAGAAAGAGTGGCTGTCGAGTTTTCGACAGTCCTTTTGTTTTTTCATAGCGTTTGTCGAAAAAACATAGTATAATAGAGAAGAATGCTATTTTTACCGAGGAAAAGAGGACTCAAATGGGTGAAATTGGACAGATTTTTTTGAATCTGGGGGAATATTCCGGACCAGTATTAATCGGGCTGTTGGAGCTGTTGGTGGGAGTCTGGTTATTCGGGATGTTCCTGAAATTGAATTTAAAAGAAAAAAGAAAAAGAAATTTTCGGGATGCAAAAGATATTTATTATTCCGAAATAGAAGAGGGAGAATCAGAAATCCATATTATCTTACGCAGACGAGATTACTATCCTGTGTTTTGTACAAAGAATATAAAGAAAATACTTGGAATTGAGCCCTATCGGCTAAAAGAAGATATCGAACTTCTGGGAACGCTGGTCTCTAAAAACGAGTATCGTAAAATTCTTAAATTCTATAAAGACTGGAATCGTAAAACTGCATTTCGAAGAGAAATTCAGCTGAAAAATCAGCAACATTGGTTTATGATGGAGATTAATGCCTGTAAAGATGAACAATATGATTTCTTAGTCCTTCGAGATATCACTTCTTATAAAATACACGAATTAGAACTTCAGGAAGAAATTGAAGAAGCAAAAAATGAAAGCCAGTCGAAAACAACATTCTTATCAAAGATGTCACATGAAATCCGTACCCCGATGAATGGAATTATGGGCATGCTGACACTTACAAAAGCGAAGTTAAAATCAGATAGTCCGGCAATTGCCTATTTGAATAAAGCGGAAGAGTTATCTAAATTTTTGTTATCTTTAATTAATGATATTTTGGATATGTCAAGAATTGAAGCCGGAAGAATGGAACTTGAGGCCAGGGAATTTAATATCTATGAATTTGCAGAGAAACTTCGCAACATGTTCCAAAAAAATATAGAAGGAAAAGGTGTGGCATTTCAGATGAATCTTGAAATGTCGGATAATAAGACACACTATTTGATTGGTGATGAACTTCGTCTCTCACAGGTTATGATAAATTTTTTGTCCAATGCAATGAAATTTACCAGTGAGGGTGAAATCGTTGTAACCATTCGGGAAATGATGCGTGAAAATAATAAAGTGGATTTGATGATGCGGGTACATGACACCGGAATTGGAATGGAACCGGATTTTGTCAGTCGTATTTTTCATCCATTTGAACAGGAAAGTATGGAGATTACAAAGAATTATGGTGGTTCCGGTCTTGGAATGGCAATTTCTGACCAGATTGTACGTCTGATGGGCGGAGAGATTGTAATTGACAGTATGCCGGGACGAGGGTCTGATTTCAGTATGTATATCAGTCTGCCGATTTCTGAAAAAACAGAATCTTCTGTGCAGAGTGAGAAAAAAGCAGAACAGGAAACAAAGCAAGAAGAATACAGTTATCATGGGCTTAATATTTTGATGGCAGAGGATAATGAAGTAAATGCAGAGATTGCAGTGAGTATTTTAACCATGGAAGGTGCAAACGTAGAGCGTGCAAAAAACGGACAGGAAGTAGTAGAAAAATATAAAAGTGCCGAACATGGTAAGTATGATTTGATTTTGATGGATATTCAGATGCCGGTCATGAATGGCTGGGATGCAACGAAAGAAATCCGAACATTTGAGAAAAAACAAGAACAAGGAAACCGGATTCCAATCTTTGCTTTATCAGCAGATGCATTTGTAGAAGACCAGAGACATGCGATTGAAGTGGGTATGGATGGACATTTCTCAAAACCGATTAATTTTGACGAAATGTGTATACAGATTGGAAAAACACTTTCAGAGAGAAAAGAGAGAAGAAATTGAACAGGAAATTAACAAAACTTCAAAAAGCGATTGCAGGAGGAATTACTCTGGCGGCTGTGACTGGAGGTTCTTTTCTTATATGGAATAATTATAAAAGCGGAAATTTATTTGAACCAGGAGTACACGCATTTGGCAGAAAAACACAGGAAAATACGGTCACATTTCCGGGCGAAGAATATGGAACTTCTTCAGATGAGAAAACAGAAGAAGAGACGCAGAAAAAGAATGAGAAATCCGATGATTCAGTTAATCCGGACAGCAATCAGGGTTCTGGACAGAATACGCAGATACCACCAAGAATTACACTGGTCGATGACCAGAATCAGGCACAAAATTTGATTGTAGTGCCTGGAGTCAATCAGAATTCCGGAAATCGTTCGATCGTTTCAACTTCTGGAAACGGAAGTGGAACGACAACGTTAAGACCGGATACCAGCGGACTAATCAATCAAAATGGAAACAGTTCCAACTCCGGCTCTGATACAAATGGAAGTGATTCTGATTCTAACAAAAATGAAAATAACAATGGAAATAATACCAATCATGGAAACAATGGAAATAACGGAAATAACGGAAATAATGGCAATAACGGAAATGACAATCCGCCGAACCCCGATAAACCCAATAACCCGACATATCCAGACAGCCCATGGTATGGCTATAAACCGGTAGAGCCGGATAAGAATATTCCGCAGGATGCTCTGGACAGCTGGGGAATGGGATATGAGGATTATCCAGGTGAAGGCAAAGACAGCGATGAAGATGCAGATATGATGACAATTTATTTTCTTGATCTGGAACCGGTTCAAATTGATGATTATCTAAATGGTGGAAATAAATTTTATGATGGTGAACCATTAAATGACTGGAAGCTTTTGTGCCAGGTCTATGCTTATGTCGGAACAAAGGATGAGAATGGCTCGATTAATCGTATGTACCGACTGAGAAATGTAGGCGAAAATTTTAAGATAAAAGATTATCCGGAAAAAGCTTATGAAGGTTTTTCTGCAACGTATTGTTTCCGTCAAAACAATAAGAGTGAATGGCAGGAAATTACGGTGACATTTTCGGTTGCAAAAAGAAAAGTCTTAGTCTGCAGTTGGGAAAAAGACAGTTTTGTTAATTTCCAGAATAATCTGGGAGATATGGAGGCACCGTATTTAAAAGACGGAGAAAGTATGAATCTGTATTCTTATGTCTTTTATATGATGCCACAGGGAGAATTTTTGACCGAATTGTTTCCGGGATGGTCTGAAACTCCGGAAGGAGAGACCGTAGCTTATAATTATCAGACAGATAAAACGGGATTGGTTGTGTTGTATCCGAAAAAGAAGGTTCTGCTGGATGAGAAATATAAAGCAGAGCTAAGGTTTTGTTTTTCAGATGTAGGTAGTGGATACTATCAGACGTTAGTGGATGTGGATGTGGATTCGGAAGAGAAAGAATTAAAGATACCACAGTATATTCAGGCATTTGAATGGTCTGGAGCAGCAAAAACGGTGGATACGCTTGAGATACCGGATACGGTGGAATACATAGATGTTTCAAAACTTGGAAACACAGATTATTTTACTCTAAATGAAGCGTATACGGTTTCAGAAGGAAATTCTATGTATTCTGCTTTAGAAGGAATGTTGGCTGATAAAGACCAGACTGTAATTTATGATATTCCGGCAAAGATGGAGACTGTGGTAATTCCTGAAACGATAACAGCGGTTTCTTTCCATGAAACAAATACGTCATTAAAAGAAGTGCATTTTCTTTCCGAGACTCCAATTGATATTGATGTATCTTTTTTAAAAAATGTAAAACTTGTTGTTCCGGCAGACGCTTATATGTCTTACTTAAGAGCCTGGGGTGAAAAATTGGGCAGTAATGAACTTTGTAAAGATGATGGAACAAAAGCAGAATATGTGGTTGAAAATTTCGGAATTTATTCAACGGATAAGAAGACATTAAGCCGTCTTTTAAGCAGTGCAGAAGGAACTTACTGTGTTTCGGATTCCGTTGAAAAGCTGGAAGATGATATGATGCAGGAGGCACAGTATCTGGAACGAATTGTGCTGGGTAAAAATGTAACTGTACTGGAAAGTGACTGCCTTGCAGGAGAGAATCTTTCTAATATTGTATTTACATCCAAAGCAGCACCGAAAATAGAGGCAGATACGTTTGGAAGTTCGGAAAATCTTGCAAATATTCAGATAAGAGTGCCGGAAGGTTCAAAAGAAACTTATCTGAAAGCATGGAGCAGTGTTATTGATGCGGATATCTTAGATTTAATCATTCAGGAAGATACCGTAAAAGTAGTAGGGAATAACGGATGGAAGTATGTGGTTGAGAATGATGGTGCCGTTTTAGTGACAGCGCCGCTTGACATAGTGGAATTTACAGGAGAAACGATAGAAGGAGTAACATTTAAAGAAATTTCTGCGAATACGTTCAGAGACCATAAGAGCCTTTATAATGCAGAACTTCCGGAAAGCGTAAAAGTAATTGGAAGAAATGCATTTTCCGGATGTGATGGAATGGAATCCTTCTTTAGCGCATCAAGAGACAGGATTCGTGTGGAATATGGTGTATTTAATGGATGTACGGCATTTCGATACTGCGCATTCAATGCTCAGTATGGAGATATTGATTTGGAATTCCAGAATGTTGGTCGTTATATATTCTTTTCACCGGTAGGTGCAGAAGGGTATGATGCTATGCTGGGCTGGAATGTGCTCTTTGAAGACTGGGCGGACACCGATAAAGGATATGAGATCTTAAAATTGTCGGATATGCAGAGTGTTTTATATGTAGATAATCAGGAAAATATAGATGGAATTATGCTGCTCGCATCAACATCAGGAGTTTCCGGAGAAATCACACTTCCAGACAATACGAAGTGGATTCGTGATGATGCATTTATGGATTGTTCAAATCCATTTCGTTTAAAAAACACAGATTCTCTGGAAAAAATCTGGAATGGTGCATTTACTCGTTCCGGACTAACTGGAGATTATGATTTTCCAAATATCAACCATCTTGGCAGTAGTTGTTTTTATAGTTGTGAAAGACTGACAGGAATAAAATGTGAACAGCTGGATGATATGGGAGAATTGATATTTGCCTATAGTACTTCTTTGAAGCAGATTGTTCTGGGAGATAAAGTGACGAATATGGGAAATGGAGTAATAGAGGGATGTACCAGCCTTCAAAGCTTGACTTTGTCGGCAGAAAATCCGCCGATTCTGATAAAAGTAAGTCATTATTCACCGTATAGTTTTGGAGAGGGAACACCGGAAGAATTCAGGATTCTTCTCACAGGGAATGCGTCCGCAGATGCTTATATCGACAAATGGAAATATTTTGTTGCAGGATATGAGGAGGGAGCAGAACTGTCCGGGGAAGAAGAACTCCGGTCAATCAATTATATCCGTCATTTATTTGGAATGGAGCCAATTACGGAGCTTCCAGAAAAAGGAGAAACGGAAAATTCAGGAGAAACGGAAAATCCAGGTGAGGATGGAGATAAAGCTGCTTCAGAATCTGCGGCGGATTCCGTAGAACTATCGGATGCAGCAGATGGAGCAGAACAGGAAACTCAGATTCAGGAAAGTAAGAATGAAATTGAGATAGAAAATAAAGTAGAAAATAAAACAGAAGAGACCGAGACACAGGCACAAGACAAGACCGGATTGGAGTGACAGCATTAAATGAGGAGGAAAAGAGCAAATGATAATGGAACAGTCGGAGCATATCATTCGGGAAGTAAGCAAAGCGTTTACCGGAAAAGATGAAATTATCCGAAAAGTATTAATGACAATTTATGCAGGGGGACATGTACTGCTTGAGGATAACCCGGGAATGGGAAAGACAACTCTGGCGCTTGCATTTTCAAAAGCACTGAGACTTCAATATCGAAGAATCCAGTTTACAACAGATACGCTTCCGTCGGATATTACCGGATTTACGATGTTCAACCGACAGACAAATGAAATGGAATACAGAGATGGTGCAACAAATTGTAATCTTCTGCTTGCAGATGAGATTAACCGAACCTCTCCGAAGACGCAGGCTGCTTTGCTTGAAGCGATGGAGGAAAAAAGTGTGACAGTAGATGGGAAAACTCATCTGCTGCCAAATCCGTTTATCTGCATTGCGACAGAAAATCCGCTTGGAACAACCGGAACACAGGCACTACCGGAATCTCAGATGGATCGTTTTATGGTACGCCTTTCGATTGGATATCCATCGACTGATGAGCAGATTCGGATTCTTCGGGCACGTCGTTATACCAATCCGTTAGATGAAATTAAAACAGTTGCATCCGCAGAGAGTATTGTCGAGGTACAGAACTATTTGTCTACAGTAAAGATGAATGATGATGTGCTTTATTATCTGATTAAGCTTTGTGAAGTAACCAGAGAGATGCCGATGGTAGAGCTTGGAATCAGTCCACGAGGTGTTATGGCACTTTCACAGATGGCAAAGGCAAAAGCAGTGCTTGATGACAGAGGATATGTAGTTCCTGAAGATATTCAGTATGTTTTTGAGGATGTCTGCGAACACCGTTTGATTCTGAAACCACAGGCGAGGGTAGAGGGAGTGACAGGGCGGGAGATCCTGATGCAGGCGCTGGAACAGGTAAAACCTGTAAAGAGGTAGATTTTATTATGAAGAGAAACCGGAGAATTTATTTTGGAGTTCTGGTATTTAATGTCATTCTCTTTTGTCTGTTCAGTAACTGGTTTTTGCTTCTGCTTTCTGTTGCGATGGTTTTAATGCCGGTGTGTCTGATTCTTTTTATGAAACAGGATATTAGAAATACAGAGATTGCTATTTCAATAAAAGGTGGATGGAGAGTAGACCAGAAATCTATTTTAAGGGTAGAGTTAAAAAAACGTCATGGATTTGTTGCAGCAGGACTTATGGATTTAACTTTGCAGTTGGAAAATTTAAAATTTAAAGAAAAAAAGTTTTTTGAAATCCGTTTTCCGATTTCATTGTCAAACAGAGTATTTGAAATCGAGTATATTCCCAAACTTTGTGGTGTTGTGGAATTATCCTGTACCAAGGCGATATCTTATGACGTATTAGGGCTGGTTGACCTTTCAATAAAAAAGCCTGAGACAAAAAGCATTACGGTTTATCCAAAGAAAGTTGCAATTCAATTAGAAAAAAGAAATGATGCAGGCACTATACAAGATGGCGACCAGTATGAAAAGAATAAAAAAGGCATGGATATGAGTGATATCTATGATATGAGGGAGTACATCCCGGGAGATAATATCCGCAGAGTACACTGGAAACTTTCGAGCAAACTAGACAATATGGTTATTCGTGAGGGAAGCGATACTTCTTATTATGATACAATACTTCTGATGGATATTGGATTAAATAATCAGGAAAAAGCTTATGAAAAAGAATTGCTTTCGACCGCTTATGAAACAGGAATGGCAGTCAGCAGAAGTCTGCTTTTAATTGGAATCCAGCATTGTCTTTGTGTTTCTCAGCAGTCAGGAATCAGCGTGTTTGAACTTACAAATGAGAGTGGATATTTAAAGATGCAGGAGGAAACGCTCCAGATGCCGATTCCAAATCAAAACGGAATGGGATTTTATTATGCAATTTCGCAGGATATCGAAAATAAATATACGAAATTAATTTATCTTACAGTAGGGGAATGGCATCAGGAACTGCTGCAGATAGGCGGGAAGATGGATGTTACGGTGATAAGTATTGTAGAGGGAGATGGAGAAATTCGTATGACTGAAGAGAGACGATGCCAGATTATCGAACTGCCGGTACAACACATTAATCATCATACACACAGTATTTCAATTTAGGAGCTAAGAACAAAGAATGAAAGAAACAGAAGCAAGAGTTACTCTCAAATTTGAGAGAAATCAAAATCCAACAATTAAATTGATTTGGCAGACCATTCTTGCCCTTATCTTATTTTATGGGATTCTGCTCTCCTATATGCAATGTATAGAATTGCAAAGAACGCAAAAAGTGATTTTGTTTTTAGCAGGCTGTGCGATGATTTTTTTATGCGTTTCGTTAAGCAGTTTTTCAAAACAACGAAAATGGTATTCGTGGGTTCCGGCGGCGATTGGCATCCTTATGGGAATTGCAGGAGGACCAGTCAATATTTTTCAGGGCTTTCTTGGAATTTTGAATTATTATATTGGATGGTGGAATCTGAAGTATCAGTCGGGAGTCAGTCTAATTTCTGCTGATATCACAGAATCGGATATTTTTCGATGTTCTGTGCTTTTAATGGTTTTATTTTCCGCACTCTGCTGGTATCTGATAAAGACAGAGAAAATGCTAATTCTGTTTGTGGTAAGTGCAGTCTTCTGGATAGAAGGGCTATTGCTGAACCGATTTAGTCAGTGGAGTTGTGTTTTTATTTTTACAGGGACATTCGGAGGATATCTGGCAAAATTAAAAAGTGCCGGTATCAAAAGACGAATTTTCTGGACCTTGGCGGTTGGCGTGTTCCTTACTGCTTTTGCAATATCAGGCGGTGCAAAAACAGTGCAGGCGGTTACGGATGTAAGAAATGATGTGAAACAAAAGATTCATGTCTGGAGATATGGAGAGGATACGCTTCCTGATGGAGATTTGCATCAGGCTTATCAGATGCAAAAAGGAGAGGAAGAACGCCTGGTTGTTACAAGTGATCAGGCGAAGATTCTTTATCTGCGTGGATTTGTGGGACAGCGGTATGATTCCGGTGTGTGGAAAACTGCCAAAAAATCTCTTTATTCAGATGAATGGAGGGGGCTGTTTGAGTGGATGAATGAAAATGAAATTCTGCCTTACAACCAGTATTCTTCTTACTTAAACGCAGAGGATGAAAATCAGATAAAAGAAAATACGATAACTGTGGACAATATAGGCGCAAAACGAAAGTATGTCTATGTGCCTTATTCAACAGAAATGATTTTAGATAACCTGATTTCAGAAGATGAGGATGGAGCAGTTGTCTCTTCTGGGTTTTTTGGAACAAAATCCTATAAATTAAAAGAGTATTCGAAGAATGAACCAACGGAACTTTTGACGTTGGGTAACTGGTATTTTAATGCGCAGACAAAGGCGCAGGAAACTTATGTAGAAAACGAAAAAGTCTATCGAAACTTTGTTTATGAAAATTATCTTACCGTAGATGAGAATCTGAAAGATTTTATTGATGAGATATTTTGGTCAAACGTGCAGGAGAAATCGACAGGAATCTATGCGGTTACCCAGCATATTCGTTCTGTGTTAAATGAAAAAGTGTCTTATAATGAAGCACCGGATAAAATTCCGGCTGAGGAAGAACCGATTCTGTGGTTCTTTCAAACTGGAAACGGAAACAGTGCCCTGTATGCCTCAACAGCGGTAGAAGTTTTTCGTAGTGAAGGAATTCCGGCACGATATGCCGAAGGCTATTATATGGATAACACAGAGACAAAACAGCGTGAGACAACACTTACCAGTAAAGACAGTCATGCATGGGCGGAAGTTTATATGGATGGAATTGGCTGGATTCCGGTTGATGTCACACCGGGCTATTATTTTGATACCTATGCATTGATGGAAATGGTAGAACAGCCACAGGAAGTGCAGGATACGACATCACTTGATGATAATACAAACAGCAGTAAATCATTAAGTAAAAAATCAGATGAAACACTTGATGGACGGAATAAAAAAATAAAAAGACAGCATATTTTATTACGGCTTTTTGAAAGTCTGTTTTTATGTCTGGCTGTAGTGGTTACGTTTTTTGTGATTGTGCGGTATACAAAAGGATACCGTGCACTGATTTGGCTGAAAATACACATGAGAAATGTAAAGAAAGAAGAACGCACGGCAGCATTAATAAAATTGATTCCGGCACAGATGGCATATAAAGGTATTCCGGCGGAAATCGGCTGGAAAGCAGAAGAAATTGATAAACGTCTGTGCGAAGAATTTGAAGGATTTGAGTTTGGAGAATATGTCCGTGTCAATCAGCTGATGGAGAAATTTATTTATGGAGAAGTTCCGCTAAAACCGCATGAAGAACGTGTGTTGATGGTATTTTTTGAAAAAATGTACGGACAAAAAGCAAAGAAAAAAGAAAATCGAATTAAAGAAAGATTAAAACGCTGGCATCCATTTTGTTTTTGCCTGCTATTACCATATGTACTATATGCGTTTTGTACCTCATTGAACCTCTGGGAAAGACTTTGACATCTAATCATGGGTATGATACACTGAACTTAACTATGGGTATTGTGTCATGGTATGGCAAATATTAATAGTAGAAACTTAATATACGTTATATATTTAGTACAAACACAGCAAAAGGAAGTATCGAATGTACAGCTGATTTTGAGCGTACATGAAACTAACAGAGGTGAAAATATTGGATAAAAAGGAATACCGTGCGAGACTGGATGAGATTAACAATCTGGTAGAGAAGCAGGATTACAGAGAAGCTCTGAATGTTGTAGAGACGATTGAGTGGAGACGGGTAAGAAGTGCAAGAACTCTTTGTATGGTAAGTGAAATCTACGAGGTTAATAAACGGTATGATGACAGTCTCAGACTGCTTCTGCTGGCTTATCAGAGAGCACCGAGCGGAAAGCTGATTTTATATCGTCTGGTAGAGTTGTCTGTAAAGATGACAGATTATGAAAGTGCAGTTAAGTACTATAATCAATTTATGAAACTCTCTCCAAATGATAACAACCGTTATATTTTAAAATATAAGATTTATAAAGGAAGAAAAAATCCGATTGAGGATCAGATTAAAATCTTAGAGAAATATAAAGCAAGTGAGTATACAGAACGCTGGGCTTATGAACTGGCAAGATTGTATGCAAGAGCCGGCATGTACGATAAATGTATCGCAGAATGTGACGAGATGGTTCTCTGGTTCAGCGACGGAAAGTATGTAAAGAAAGCTCTGGGGCTGAAAATGAAGTATACGGAGCTGACAGATGCGGAGAAAGAAAAATATAAGGAACTTTATGGAGAGCCGAAAGCAGTACGTATTGCAAGAACAGCGGCAAGTGTAAGTGCGGCAACTCAGGCGGCAGCAAAGATGCTCAATCAGACTGCGCAGACTATGGTAAAACCAGAGGAAGCAGTAAATTCAGTTAAAGCAGAGGCATTTCAGCTTCCGAAACCGGAGGCGATTAAGAAAGCTGAATCTGGGGCAGGCTCAGAAGCAAAAGCGGAAGAGAAAGTAAAACCGGAACTGGCAGAACAGCCGAAAATAATGAAGATGCCGGAATTTATTAAAACTCCGGAAGTTAAACCAGATTTTGAACCACTTCCGGAAATTCAAATGCCGGAAGAAATCAAAAAAGAAATCGAAGAAGAACTCGAAAAGAAAAAAGAGGTAGAAGCAAAACTGCAGGAAGAAACAGCGAAAATTGCAGAAGAAGAACCTGTTAAAGAATTTGATTTAGAGGCGGCACTTGGAGCTGCGGCAGATGAGATGGTTCAGGAAGAAAAAACTGAAGCAGTAGAAAACGAAGCGGAAGCAAAAACAGAAATGGAAGTGTCAGAAGGCGCAACTATCCAGCTTCCGTTAGAAGAGATAAAAGCAGCACGTCAAAATGCAGTAGAAACCGATGCAACGGTTGATTTATCAAATGTTGTAGAAGAAGCAATGGCGGAAGCGGTTGTGACAGCGGAGGAAGAAACAGCAGAAAAAGCGGTAGAAGCTGAAACTGAGGCATCAGAGGAAGAAGTGGCTGAAGCTGAGACAGAAGAGCCACAGGAAAATGAAGCAGCTGAGTCCGTTGAGACAGAAGAGCAGCAGGAAGAGAAAGTGACGGAATCTGCTGAACCGGAACCGATTGAAGTAGAAGAAGCACGAGAGAGTGAACCGGCACAGTGGATGCTTGAGGAGCCAGTGGAGTCAGAAGAAGAAAATGCAGAGCCGGAAGCAGAAGTAGCTGAAGAAGTAGAACCAGAACCGGAAAAAGTGCTTCGTCATCATTTGACAGAGGAAGAACACAGACGACTCTTTACTTATTTTGCACCAATTCCGGGAATGAAAGAACAGGTAAAAGAAGCTTTGGATATCGCACAGAAATCTGCGTGTGAAAAGACTTCCAAGGCAGGAAATATGATTGTAACTGGACGTTCCGGTTCAGGAAAAACCAGATTTTCAGAAAGCCTGATTAAAGCACTTTGCAAAGAACGCCAGATGGAAGGTGCAAAAGTGGCTTACCTGACCGCAGAGGTGTTAAATAAAAAAGACCCTGCATTTATTGTAGATAAACTTTCAGGAGGATTTCTGGCAATCGGACGTGCATCTGCAATGACTGCCCAAACAGTTGAGAATCTTTCCAAAGCGATGGAATTTAAGACCAATCGTCTGACTGTTATTTTGGAAGATTCAAAAGCCGGAATTTATACATTGAAGCAGGATTATCCGGAATTTATGGAAAAATTTGATTCGAGGATTGTAATTCCGGTTTTTACCAATGACGAGCTGGTGTCATTCGCCAAGACTTATGCCAAGGAAAAAGGCTATAAGGTAGATGATATTGCAGTACTTGCGGTATATTCTTTGATTGGCGATAATCAGTATGAAGATGACCCAGTCTGCGTCGGACAGGTAAGGGAAATGATGGATAGTGCAATTGCAAAAGCTTCCAGACTGGGCAGACGTCCAGGTAAAAAAGTGGCAAAACGTCATCTGGATGCAACCGGACGAATTATGCTGTATGAAAAAGACTTTAACCTGTAAGATATCATAACAGGAACAGTTTGCAGATAAAAATATAGATAAAATTTGCAGATAAAAATAGAGTCTGCAGATAAAAAATATAGATGAAAAAGCAGATAAAAAAGGGAGAAAAAAATATGGCAGTCCCATATCTTGGAAATTCAAAGAATACGATTGAAGTATTGCAGAAATATGATTTTGTTTTTCAGAAGAAATTCGGACAGAACTTTTTAATTGACTCCCATGTACTTGATAAAATTGTAAGCGCAGCAGGAATCACGAAAGATGATTTTGTACTGGAGATTGGTCCCGGAATCGGGACTATGACCCAGTATCTGGCAGCTTCTGCCAGAAAAGTGTTTGCGGTGGAAATCGATAAGGCGTTAATTCCAATTTTGGAAGATACCTTAAAAGAGTTTGATAATGTTCAGGTTATCAATCAGGATATCCTTAAAGTAGATATCAAAAAACTGGCAGAGGAGCACAATGACGGAAAACCGATTAAAGTTGTGGCAAATCTGCCATATTATATTACAACGCCGATTATCATGGGATTATTTGAAAGTCAGGTTCCGATTGATTCAATTACCGTAATGGTACAAAAAGAAGTAGCAGACCGAATGAAAGTTGGTCCGGGCACAAAAGACTACGGTGCGCTGTCACTGGCTGTTCAGTATTACGCAGAGCCGTATATCGTGGCAAATGTACCACCAAACTGTTTTATGCCAAGACCAAAGGTGGGAAGTGCAGTGATTCGCCTGACCAGACATGAAAAACCACCGGTTGAGGTGGCTGACGAGAAATTGATGTTCCGCCTGATTCGTGCTTCTTTTAACCAGAGAAGAAAGACCCTTGCAAATGGATTGAATAATTCACCGGAATTGTCTTATTCCAAAGAGGAAATCCAGCAGACTATTGAAAAATGTGGATTTAAAGCGGGAATTCGAGGAGAAGCACTGACTTTGGAGGATTTTGCAAAACTTGCCAATGCATTTTCTGAAAAGTGAAAAATTCAAGAAATAAAATGAATACAGAAAAAATGAATATAGAAATAAGACGAAAAGCCATCGCCCAGAATATCCGAAACTGGGCGATGGCTTTTTTCTATAAATATTAAAGGAAGGAGAGCCGGTCGTTTGCGACCGACATATGAAAAAGAAAATATAAAAATAATTTTTGTTCTTTATTATTTTTATGGTTTTAGTATATTCGATAAATATGTGCAAATCATGTTGAAGTTGTGAAGAAATCATGAACGAAATTCAAAACTTTTGTGAATGACAGATTTTATCGTATTTTGTTGGAAGAAAAATTCTCAATTATCAAGTGACGAATATCCAGAAAACGTTCGACACCAATGCGGATTCCCCCCATCAGACCGGAAATATCCTGAAGCCGGGAAGGGATAATCTGGCATTTACGATTCTGATGATGGTGCAGATAGTCCTGAATCGAGAGGTTAATCTGCGGAATATAATTAGAAAACGAGCTGTTGAGCACGACCAGTTCAATATTAAACGTATTAATAATATTGTTGATTGCAATTGAAATATATTTGGAAAATAATTCCATCATTTCAAGTGCTTCAGGAACTTGGTTCTGATAGTCACGGACAAAAGTATCTATCGTAACCTGTTCCTGATGGGTGAGCCTGGCATATTCTTCTAAAATCGCTTTCTCAGAGGCATATTGTTCCAGACATCCATGATTTCCGCATGGGCAGGGTTTGCCGTCGGGAAATAAAATTGTATGTCCGATTTCTCCGGCATAGCCGTCCTGACCACGATAAAGATGACCGTTAATCATAATTCCCATACCAATTCCATCATGAATATTTAATAATACCATGTTTTGGTCATAATGATGAAATGCCGATTCACCGAGAACAGACAGGTTCGATTCATTTTCAACAAAAACCGGAATGTGAAACTCTGATTCAAGCAGTTTGGCCAGATTAGAATCCGGAAGCGGATAATAAGGAGTAAAAAGAATCTGATTTTGTTGTACAACACCATAGATTCCGATGGTAATTCCTACGATTTTATAGGGACAATCCCCATACTCAGGCAGGATATCATGAATTATTTGGCACAGATTTTTGTATAAATTATCTCCCTTTTGGAACGGATATTCTTTTAAACGGCAGTTTTCTCCTTTTAAATCCGAAGTTAAAGCGATAATCTGAGACGGATGCACGTCAATAGAAAGTGCATATCCGCATTTTTTCTGAAATTCAAGTAAAATAGGTTTTCTTCCAAGAGAAGTCTGAGCGCTTCCGATTTCTAAAATCAGATGCTGTTCAATCAGCTCCTGAACGATATTGGAAATGGTCGCTTTTGTCAGATGAAGCTGCTGAGAAAGCGCAGCCCTTGAGACCGGTGGATGGTTTACAATATATTCAAGCACCTGTCTGCGGTTATTGTCGCGTATCATTTCCTGATTTGCAATAGCCATGAAAAAAATCCCTCCTTTAAGTGAAATGTACTCTTGAAAAATCAGCCGTAAAATCAAATACAGAAAGATTCGGAGAGTACATTGCGTGTATTATTTATCATACCACTTTTCTTAAGTGGCGGGCAAGAAAATTTGTATAATGGGTAAACAAAACATAAAGGGGCAGTTGAATGCAGATAAGCATTCTCACACTTCAAGTGCGCAGAGCGCTAAGCAGTGGGTAAGGAGTTTGCTTTTGGGGTTGATTTTGCAAAACGATTAGGCAGAAAAAAGTTTCAGATAAAATTTCTTAATGAAAACTTTAGATGCATAAGAACAGGGAGTGTGTTATGATGAGGGTGAAACTTTGAAAGGAGATTTTTATTATGAAACTCAACAAAAGAAAATTAGCGTTACTGATGACAGGACTGATGCTGGTCATGTCTCCGGTCAGTGTATGGGCCGATAGAGAAGATGCCAAACTGGAGAAACCTTATGTATCCTTAGGTGCAGACTTAAGTGCAAATGACCGTGCAATCGTATTAAAATTACTTGGTGTGACAGAAGATGACTTGAAAAATTATACCGTAACAACGATTACCAATGCCGATGAACACAAATATCTGGATTCTTATCTGAGTAAAAGCGTAATCGGAACAAGAGCCCTTTCTTCTGTACTGGTAAAAGGAAAAACTGACGGAAGTGGAATTAAAGTTACAACCTACAACATTACTTACTGTACGACCGGTATGTACCAGAACGCCTTGGCAACAGCAGGAATTGAGGATGCAGAGATTGTGGTAGCTGGTCCTTATAATATTTCCGGTACGGCTGCTCTGGTTGGAGCAATTAAGTCTTATGAGAATATGACAGGCGAAACTGTCAGTCAGGAAAATGTAGACACTGCGACAAACGAACTGGTTGTGACCGGAAAACTTGCAGAAAGTGTAGGTGATTCCGATAAAGCAGAACAGTTAGTCGGAGCAGTAAAAGAACAGGTTGTAGAAGGCAGTGACAATGGAAAAAAACTGACGGAAGAAGAAATCGGAAATGTAGTTGACCAGGCAGCACAAGAGATGGATGTCCAGCTTTCTGATGAGGACCGTCAGGAAATTGTTGATTTGATGGATAAAATCAAGGGGCTGGATATTGATGTGGACAGCTTAAAAGAACAGGCAAAAGATTTATATGACAAAATTGATGATTTAGGATTAAAATTAGACTGGAATCAGGAAAAAGTACAGGGATTCTTCTCTAAAATTATCGAATTTTTCAAAAATTTATTCAGCTAAAAACGAATAGAAATAGTTTCATGGAACAGTTATATGGGTAAAAACCGGGGGAAGACGTCTCAAAAATGTCTTCCCCCTTTCATGTTACTCATTTTCTGTTGCACTGTATTTCTGAATTGCCTCATTTAGAGACAGCATACGCTGGTCTAATTGAGCCACAATCGTAGCACATTCCTGTAAGTCTTTACTGATGTAATCCGGTGCATTTCCCTCAAATTTATAATAAATTTTATGCTCCAGGCTTGCCCAGAAATCCTGTGCAATTGTCCGAATCTGAACTTCTACGGGAACGTAGAGAGTTTTGTCATAGAGATAGACCGGAACAGAAACCAGCAGATGATAACTTTGATAACCGCTCTCTTTTGGCTGTTTCATATAGTCTTTTATGTTCTCAATGCGCAAATCATTTTGTTTACGAATAAAATCAGCAATCAGATAAATATCAGAGGTGAAAGAACAGATAATGCGGATTCCGGCAATATCGTTTACATATCGAATCATGTTTGGAATATTTGATTCGTAACCATCTTTTTTTAATTTTTTTACAATGCTTTCCGGAGTTTTGATTCTCGATTTTACGTGTTCAATCGGATTATAATGCTGAATATACTGAAATTCGTCGTTTAAGATATCAATTTTAGTTGCCACCTGTTTTAATGCGGCATGATAAAGAAACATCATAGTTTCCCAGTCATTGACATCTCCATATTCTCTTTCAAAAATTGAATTATTTATAGTATCACTTCCTTTTTTGTCGCTTCTGTATAGTATAGCATAAAAGATAAAAGATGAATAGAAAGAAAATAAAAAAGAGATTTTCCGAAAAAGGTTGACAGAAGAGAGGGGACGTTGTTTAATAAAATTATTATATTAAACGTTTAAGTAAAAAAGAAGGTGAAAAAAGGAAAATGGCGACGATTAAAGAAATCGCAAAGGCATGTCATGTATCAGTGGCTACCGTTTCCAACATATTGAACAAAAAGCCAGGTGCAAGTGAAACGACAAGGGAACTTGTACTCAAAACAGCTAAGGAAATGGACTATATGCCAAATTATGTGGCGAAAAATCTTAAAACAAAGAATACAAGAAGCATAGGTGTTATAGCGGAGGACATGACTATTTTCAGTATTCCGGATATTATTGACGGGATTACGGAATACTGTGAGGAAGTTGATTATCAGATTTTACTTACGAATTTACGGCTGTATAAGAAGTATCAGGATGTGTATTATGGCAGGGAAGATTATTTTGAAAGGGTAAAACAGGAAATAAAAAAGCTTATGGCAAAGCAGGTTGAGGGGATTATTTATGTGACAGCTCATGAGAGGGTGATGCATTGTATTCCGGATGACCTGCCGATACCGGCAGTCATGGCTTATGGATATACGGAAAGCAAAAAAGTGCCGTCGATTGTTGTGGATGATGAACATGGAGCGTATGAGGTTGTCTGTCATCTGATTCGGCATGGACACAGAAGAATCGGTGTAGTTATGGGAAAAAAGGATAGTCTTCATGCACAGGCACGTCTTGTCGGATACCAGAAAGCACTGCGAGACAACGGGATTGTGTATGATCCGGAACTTGTTGCACAGGGAGACTGGACAAGAGAAAGTGGATATAGAATGGCAGATGAACTGCTTGCACATGATGTGACAGCAGTCTTTTGTATGAATGATCTTATGGCAGGCGGACTTTATGACCGATTGGATGAACTTGGGAAAAAAATACCGGAGGAACTTTCTGTTGTAGGATACGATGACAGAGAGTTATCAAGTTATTATAAGCCACCGCTCACGACAATCCGACTGCCGCTGCATGATATTGGATATCGTGCAGCAGAAGTGATGATTGCTTTGCTGGAAAAACGGATTGTACCGCAGGAAGAAGAAGTGATTTATCAGATGCCTTGTGAGATGTTAATTCGTAAGTCTGTGCAGGACTACAAATTATAGTGGTACAAGTTGTGAGAATAGGATACAAGCAATGAAAAAAACAGCTTTTTGAGACTTTTTTTAAAAGGTTTTGGAAAGCTGTTTTTCGTTAAAATATACAAAGAAAACAGGACTTGAAATTGATAAATATTAGGATTGAGAGGGAAAATGTTGTGCAGTTTGTACATACTTAAACGATTTAAAAAAATTAAAACATGTAGAAAAGATGGAAAACAAAGAAAAAATGAGATAATAAGAAAAAAAAAGAGATTATAGAGATATTAATCGTTAAAAAATAAAATTTATAAGCTTTTTATTGTGTAAATAATGTGGTATAAATAAGAAAAACAAACAAGAGCGTTGTACAAAATCAATAATGACAGACAAGATTCGGGCAGATTAGACAAAAAAAGGTCGGAAATAGGAATCAAGTTCAAAAGAGCGGAACATTTAAATGTTAAACGTTTAATTGAAAAATGTCAGTATTTGTCAACCAGGTATCATGCAGAAGCAGGAGGCTTCTGAGTTGATAAAATTATTAAAGGAGGACACTATAATATGAAAAAGAAAGTGTTAGCAGCATTATTATGTGCAGCAATGGTAGGAACTACATTGGCAGGTTGTGGTTCATCAGGCAGTGATTCCGGAAGTGATGATTCCGCAAAACAAACAGGTAAAAAAGAAATGGATGTAGAGGGAGATGACGTTACCACTCTTAATGTATGGACATTCATTGAAAACCATCAGGATTTCTACACAGATATGGCTGAAAAGTGGAACGAAGAGAATCCTGACAGAAAAGTAAAACTGGTATTATCCAACATGGCTTATGATGATATGCACAACAAACTGTCTCTGGCTCTGGAATCCGGAGAAGGTGCACCGGATGTTGTTGATATCGAGTTAGGAAAATTCCCGGCATTTATGACAGGAAACATCGGACTGAAAGACTTAACAGATGCAATTGCACCATACAAAGATAATGTAGTACAGTCCAGACTTGACTTATATTCTAAAGACGGTAAATGCTATGGACTTCCAACACATGTTGGTACCACTGTTGCATTCTATAATACAGAAGCTTTAGAAGCAGCAGGAATTGATTACACAACAATCAAAACATGGGATGACTTTAAAGAAGCCGGTATCAAATATCACGATGCAACCGGAAAAACATTTGCAGCAGCTGAAACAACTGCACAGTGGACACTGAACCTGATGTTAGCTCAGAAAGGTGGAAGCTACTTAAAAGAAGATGGTTCTCTTGATGTAAACAACGACAAGATGGTTGAAGTATTACAGTGCATGAAAGATATGCAGGATGCAGGTGCACTTGCTACAATCGCTGGTGGACAGCCGGATAATGAAGAAGCTTATCCTCTGTTTAATGATGGAGAGGTTGCAGCAGCAATCATGCCATTCTGGCAGACAAGCCGTTACTTAAGTTACATGACAGACCTTTCCGGTAAAGTTGCAATCGCAGCTCCTCCAGTATTCGGTGACAATGATGCCGTTAAGACAATCGGTGGTGGCGGTACCGGTACTGCAGTTGTAGCATCCGGTGAAAATGCAGACCTTGCAGCAGACGTATTTGCATTCATCAAACTTTCTGATGAAGCCAACGTAGAAGTATGGAACGTATTAGGATTTGACCCTGTAAATACAGAAGTTTGGACACAGACAGATATTACAGAAAATCCAGACAACCAGTATGTAAAATACTTCAATACAAAACCATTTGATACACTGTTAGAAGTACAGGATGGCATTGGCTTATTAGACTGTTATACAGATGAAAAAATGCCTTCTATTAACAATGTATTTACGACTCAGACTTTAAATGATATCTTTGAATCTGGCGTAGATGTAAAAGAAGCACTTGATGAAGCACAGGATACTCTGGAAAACGAATTCGCAGAATAATCATTTGTAAGTGATAAGAAATGTAATATAAGAAGAGCGGGATGTGGGGAAATCCCATGTCCCGCTCTTATTAGAGAGAGGAGTATATATCATGAACAAGGTAAAAAAATTCTTTTACTCACAGAAAGCCGCTCCTTATGTATTTATTCTTCCATTTGTATTGACAATTCTTTTATTCTGGATTGTACCGATTGCAAATGGTGTACTTCTTAGTTTTCAGGATGTACTCAAAGATAAATGGGTAGGCTTTAATAACTATTCGAGATTGATTTCAGATAAGATGTTCTACAAAGCAATTTACAACAGCGTAAAATACATGATTGGAACTTTGATTTTACTGATTCCATTTCCAATGTTATTTGCAAGTCTGTTAAACAGTAAGCTGATGAAAGGTGCAAATTTCTTCAAATCTGTTTACTTCCTTCCGGCTTTAACATCTGTTGTAGTTGCAGGTACTATTTTCCGTCTGATGTTTGGTGAAATGGACACCGCACTGGCAAACCAGATTATCGGTCTCTTTGGACATTCACCAATCAAATGGTTAAAAGGTGAGTGGACCAGTTACTTTGCACTCCTCTTGGTTGCATGTTGGAGATGGACGGGTGTAAATATTCTTTACTTCCTTGCAGGTCTCCAGAATATTTCAACTGATATTTATGAAGCGGCATCTATCGATGGTGCAACAAAGTGGCAGCAGTTTATTAAAATTTCATTCCCATTATTAAAACCAACAACCGTTTATGTGTTAACAATCAGTATCTATGCAGGTCTGTCTATGTTCCTTGAGTCCTTCATGTTATGGAAAGGAAATAACTCACCAAGAAACATCGGTCTTACTATTGTAGGATATCTGTACAGACAGGGTATTGAAAAGAGAGCAATGGGATATGCGTGTGCAGTTGGTCTTGTACTGTTAATCATCGTTATGATTATCAATATGATTCAGCTTGTTGCAACAGGAACATTCAAGAAGGAGGAGAGATAATATGGCAGCAGAAGCAATTGGAAAAAGCCAGAAAACAAAAAACAGAGTGGCAACCGTGCTTATGGTAATTTTCTTTACGATTCTTGCCATCTTGATTATCCTGCCGATTTATGCCATTATTCTGGCAAGTTTTAAACCGGGTAATCATCTTCTTCAGTATGGTTTGAACCTTGATTTAGACAGTGCAAGCATGACACTTTCAAACTACGTGTTACTGTTTACCGGTCAACATGACTACTGGATTTGGTTTAGAAACAGTTTATTCTTAACTGTTGTTACTGTAGTATTAACCTTACTGGTAAGTGCTTTCGTAGCTTATGGTTTTGCAGCTTATGATTTCAAAGGGAAGAATTTCTTCTTTGTATTAGTATTGATTATTCTTTCTATTCCTTTTGAAGTTATCATGCTTCCTTTATACAAACAGATGTCAACATGGGGACTGATGGACAGCTATGTAGCAGTTGTACTGCCATTCCTTGCACATGCGTCAACGATTTTCTTCTTCAGACAGTACCTGCTTGGTACACCAAAATCTCTGATTGAAGCAGGTCGTATTGATGGAGCAACCGAATATGGAATTTTCTTCCGTCTGATTGTACCGATTTTGAAACCGGCATTTTCTGCTATGGCAATTTTAAATGGTATGAATGCATGGAACAACTACATGTGGCCATTACTGGTTATACGTTCTTCCAGCAAATATACGTTAACAATCGGTTTGAATACACTGATTAACCCTTATGGAGATAACTACAGCCTGTTAGTAGTAGGTTCTGTATTCTCCATTATCCCAATCTTTATTCTGTTCTTATGCTTCCAGAGATACTTCATCGAAGGTATGACTGCCGGAGCTGTAAAAGAATAAATACTTAAAATACTTACATAATTATGATTTTGAATTCTCAGGAGGATTAAAAAATGAGTAGAAGAGCGAAAATGGTTCTGGATAAAGAGTTCCAGATTGCACCGATTGATAAGAGAATTTATGGTTCTTTTATTGAGCATTTAGGAAGAGCTGTATATGAGGGAATCTATCAGCCAGGTCATCCGGCAGCAGATGAAAATGGATTTCGTAAAGATGTTATCGAGTTGGTAAAAGAACTGGATGTTCCGATTATTCGTTACCCGGGCGGAAATTTTGTATCTAATTTTTACTGGGAAGATTCTGTAGGTCCCGTTGAGGAAAGACCACATAGACTGGAACTTGCATGGAGAAGTCTTGAGAAAAATGAAATTGGTCTGAATGAATTTTCAAAATGGGCAGAAAAAGTAAATTCTGATGTTATGATGGCAGTCAATCTTGGTACAAGAGGAATTTCAGATGCCTGCAATCTTCTGGAATACTGCAATCATCCATCCGGAACAAAATATAGTGACATGCGAATTAAGCACGGAGTAAAAGACCCACACAACATTAAAGTATGGTGCCTTGGAAATGAAATGGATGGTCCATGGCAGATTGGACATAAAACAATGGAAGAATATGGACGTCTTGCAGCAGAAACCGCAAAAGCAATGCGCCTGATTGACCCGAGTATTGAACTGGTATCCTGCGGAAGTTCTTTCCGTGACATGCCGACTTTCCCAGACTGGGAAGCAACGACTCTGTCCCATACTTATGAGTATGTAGATTATGTTTCCATGCATCAGTACTATGGAAACAGAGACGATGACAGCAATGATTATCTGGCACAGTCTGATGATATGGATGATTTCATTCGTACTGTCATCTCAACCTGTGACTATGTAAAAGCGAAAAAACGTAGTAAAAAAGTCATGAACTTAAGCTTTGATGAATGGAATGTATGGTTCCACTCAAATGCAGCTGATGATGATATCACAGAAAATCATCCATGGCAGGTAGCACCACCAATGCTGGAAGATATCTACAACTTTGAAGATGCACTGTTAGTCGGTTTAATGCTGATTACTCTTATCAAACACGCAGACCGTGTAAAAATGGCGTGTCTGGCACAGTTAGTCAATGTAATCGCTCCGATTATGACAGATGCAGCAGGTGGCGCATGGAAACAGACCATCTTCTATCCATTTATGCATGCTTCCAAATACGGACGTGGCGTTGCACTGCTTCCGGTTATGAACAGCACAAAACATGCAACTGCAAAACATGATGAAATCACAGACGTTGAATCTGTTGCAGTTTACAACGAAGAAAAAGATGAAGTAACAATCTTTGCAGTAAACCGTAACTTAGAAGAAGACGTAGAACTTACAACAGATGTAAGAAGCTTTGAAGGCTACCGCATATTAGAACACATCGTTATGGAAAACGAAGACCTGAAAGCAGGCAACAGCCTGGCCGGAGAAAAAGTTTATCCTGTAAATGGCGATGAGAGAAGCAAACTTGACGGCGGAGTGCTGACAAGCGTAATCAAAAAAGCATCCTGGAATGTGATTCGTCTGGGTAAATAAAAAATAAAAGAAGTAAATGAAGAACGAATTGTCGTATTAATGTTTGAGAAAAATGTTAATGCGATGATTCGTTTTTGATTTAAATGAAAAAAATTATGAAACAAATAACTGTGATATACCTACAGAGGCGAGATGAATTGTTCAATAATTGGGATTGTGATATAATGAAATTGATAAATTAGTGGGAGTTTGTAGTCAGATACTTTTGGAACTGTGAATGAGGCAAAGTATTAGAAAATTGAAGATTGTGGAGGGTTTATTATGAGTGAGAGAGCAGAAATTACTTTTATGCAGACAAGATTAATCCGACTTGCTTCAGAAGAATGGCATTTACCGATTGAACAGATTATTTACTTGTTCAAAAAAGTAGATGTTCTTGGATATATAGAAAAAGGTTATGGGATTTTCCATTGCGAAGGTGATGAGGCTGTACTGGAAGATATTACGGAGCTTCTTCAAGGAAAGGGGATAGAGGTTAATGCTTGAAGTAAAAGATGGACTTATTCTCTATCATGGAAGTTATTGTGAAGTAAAAGAACCAGACCTTGCCAAATGTGCGAAAAGAAAAGATTTTGGCCGGGGATTTTATTTAACTACATCCAAGGAACAAGCAGAAAATTTTTTAAGGACTTCAATAATTAAGGCAATAGCAATTGGAAAAATTGAAAAGGGACAGAATTATGGCTATATTTCGACTTTTGAAGTAAAACTTTCGGGAAAACTTGAGACACATATTTTTAAAAATGCGGATGTTGACTGGTTACACTGCGTTGCAGCTCATAGAAAGAAAAAAATGTTCATCGAAGTTGAACAGGAAATGACAAAATATGATATTATTGCAGGAAAGATTGCGGATGATGCAACAAATGCCACCCTCACGGCATACCTTGCTGGTGCTTTTGGAACGGCAGGTGATAAGGAATCAGATGATTTCTGTATTAAACGGTTGTTGCCGAATAAATTAAAAAATCAATATTGTTTTAAAACAAAAGCAGCTATTGAGTGTTTGAAATTTGTGGAGAGTGAAAAGATATGTCTGAAGTAACAATATCAAAAGAAAGGATAAACTATACAATAGACCTTCTTATTACTATGGTAACGGAAGAAATTGCAGAAGAGACGGGCAGGGATAGAAAAGAAGTGCTGATGGATTTTCTATGTTCTAAGACAGGAAAGGCATTATACGACGAGAAAACAAAGCTTTGGTGCAATGGACCGTCGTATATAGCTGAAGTGTATATGGAGGAATTAAAGCAAAGAGAGATTGATAAATGAGAAGATAAAAAATGAATTGTCGTATTAATGTTTGAGAAAAATGTTAATGCGATGATTCGTTTTTTGTTTTAAATGAAATAAATAATTGTTGTATGAATTAAGGAGAGAGACAAATTGTTCTATCATTGGGATTATAACATGTAACGGGAAGAAAGATGGTTATTATTTGCCATCTTTTTTCTCGTTCTGATAAAATTTAGGAGGGGTGACTCGAAATGGATCACACCCTCCTCTTAGTTGGAACTATCTATTTTCCGACAGACAATCATGAGAAAATCTCACCACAATAAATGAAAACTGGATACTAGCTATACGTTATGTAGTGGTATACTTAAGGTGCCGAATAAGATCGGAAGGGGATTGGTGCTTACAAGCCCGTCCGACAGACTGATTTTCAGCTCCTTAGGTGTACCACTTTTTGTTTCCATCGGGTTTTGATGAGGACGCAGGACAGCCAACAATTAAGCAAGGAGCTGCATCGGCTTATGCGAAGGAGGTTTGCTTTATGGAAGTATTGTATAAGCGGTGTTGTGGGATTGACATTCATAAAAATATGATGGTAGCCTGTATTTTTACGAGTGTCAGAAAAAAAGAAATCCGTCAGTTTTCAACAATGACGGAAGATATTCTCCAATTAGTTTCGTGGCTGAAAGAAACAGATTGTGAGATGGCTGCCATGGAAAGTACGGGCTCTTATTGGAAACCTGTATATAACATATTCGAAGAAGAACAGATACCGATCATGGTTGTGAATGCGCAGCATATCAAAGGAGTTCCCGGACGTAAGACGGATGTAAAAGATGCAGAGTGGATTGCCGATCTGGTACGCCATGGATTAGTAAAGGCAAGTTACATACCAAATAGGGATCAAAGAGAACTGCGAGAAATAACCCGTTACCGCCAGGAGGTAATTGAAGAACGTGCTCGTGAATTAAATCGAATCCAAGCTGTGTTAGAAGGCTGCAATATTAAACTGAGCAGTGTAATTACCGATATCAGCGGAAAAAGCGGTATGGCAATTTTAAAGGCAATTGTATCTGGAGAAACAGATCCGGTTGTTTTAAGTGAACTTGCCGAAGGAAGAGCCAGAGATAAAATTCCAGAAATGCAGAAATCCCTACAAGGACGGATATCAGAACATCAGCAAAAAATGTTGAAACATCAACTGGGGCATATTGAAAGCCTGACCGCTTTAATTGTGGATTTAGATGCAGATATTAAAAAAAAACAGAATCCATAAACTGGGCAATCGAAGCTTTGGATGATATGCCTGGGATTGGAAGAAAAAGTGCAGAACGAATTTTAGCGGAAACTGGTGTGGAAATGGAGCACTTTCAAAATGAATCCCGTTTCAGCTCATGGGCGGGACTTGTGCCTGAGTGTAAGGAAAGCGCCGGAAAAAAGATGAGTACACGAATACGGAAAGGAAATAAATATTTGAAAGCAACGCTGGTGGAATGTGCTCGTGCTGGAATACGAAACAAGCAAAGTTATCTCTACTCCCGTTATCAAAGAATTGCCGCGCGCAGAGGTGGGAAAAGGGCTTTGATTGCAGTAGCCCATACCATGTTAATCGCGATCTATCATATACTAAAAGAGAAAGTTCCTTATCATGACCTTGGAGCGGATTACTACTCCGTTATCAATCAAGAAAAGATAATCAATAGGAATATTCGTACATTAGAAAAGTTAGGGGTAAATGTAATGATTCAGCCGAAATGAATCTCTTTAACTGTATAATTAAGA
>JABLTL010079850.1_pt1 | contig 37038 bp, 35 predicted proteins | sample 7160151 | NCBI WGS metagenome assembly JABLTL01 (sample SAMN14651223, study PRJNA627086) | human gut metagenome | isolation source: feces | host: Homo sapiens
GCAGATGGCCGGAATCGAACCGGCACGGTTTATTCAACCGCAGGATTTTAAGTCCTGTGCGTCTACCAGTTCCGCCACATCTGCATATATAATTTGAACTGGTTTGTCCTAACGACAATTGCTATTATAATATTATATTAAAAATTTGTCAATACATTTTTTAAAAATTTTCAAAAATATTTTTCGAATTTTTTAATTATATATTTTTATATAATTTATTAAAAAATTAAAATCAGAAGAAAACATATATTATATGTTTATCTTCTGATTTACATCAATTACAAATTTGTTGAATTATTTGTTCCTTCAAAAGGAATAAATTTATTTACTATACTTTCTTGTTCAACACTATCTGCTCTAAATGTCATAAATGATGTATTTATTTTATTTTCTATTTGTTCTTCAACTTCATCTTTATTTGCATGTTCTGCTAAAACTAATTCACTTACTAGAATTTGTTTCGCATTATTTAACATTTTCTTTTCACCTGTTGAAAGTCCTTTTTCTTTTTGTTTAAAACTTAAATTTCTTACAACATCAGCTACTTCGTATATGTCTCCACTCTTCATTTTGTCCATATTATTTCTATATCTTTTATTCCAGTTTTTGTCCATTTCTGTTTCATCTTGACCTAATATTTTAAACACTTTTTCTGCTGATTGTTTATCTATTATATTTCTAACACCTACTTCTTCTGCTTTTGCTGTTGGTATCATAACCTTTACATCACTTGGCATTTTTAATATATAATATGATTGTTTTTCTCCTAATATATCTTTTTCCTCTATTGAATCTATTGTCCCTGCACCATGCATTGGGTAAACTATTTTGTCTCCTACACTAAACATGTAAGTCAGCTCCTTTCAGTATTTTTTTCAAAAATTTTCAGCAAAAAAATATTATAAAGTTAAGTCAATATGAAATAACTTTATTGGATTTTTTAACCATATTTATTATACACCAAAACACAAAAAAAGTCAAAGCTTTTATTTTGACTTTTTATGTTATTTTGCTATTTTTTCCTTATTTTTCAAGCATTAGAAATTTTTATATTTTTTTCAGCTTGACTATCCATTCTATTTCAGTTTTGAGTTTTAATTTTTTGATGTTGATCCAAATCCTCCTAATCTTTCTCCTGTTGCAATATCATCATCTGTTACTAAATATTTTTGGAAGATTCCTTGTCCTATGCAGTCACCTTTTTTTATTTCTACATCTTCATCTTTTATGTTATAAAATGCAAACATTATATGTCCATCATTGTCTGGATTTCCATAATAATCTTTATCTATAACACCTATACTATTTGCTAATATTAATCCCTTTTTCTTTGGGTTTGAGCTTCTATTTGCTAATATTAAAACTTCATCATCTTGCATGTAAGCTTTTATTCCTGTTTTTACTAATGTTGGATTCATTCCTTTTTTAAAACTTGGAACTATAACATCTTCTGCAGCTTCAATATCATAACCAGCTGAATATTTTGTTTTTCTTACTGGTAAATTTATTCCTTTATCTTCAAAACCTTTTGCTACTTCAAATTTTCTTACTTTTTCCATTTATATTACCTCCATATCTTCTTCCCCTATTTTTACATACCTCATTTTAATTGTCAATAGTTTTTTTACTTTTTCTAAGCATCAAAAAAGCCACATAAAAATGTGACCCCTTAACTTCTATGTTCTTGATTCTACAATCAACTTTATTCCAGTTCTATCTTCACCTTCTACTTCTACATCGGCAAATGCTGGTATACACACTAAATCAACTCCAGCTGGTGCTACAAATCCTCTTGCGATTGCCACTGCTTTTACTGCTTGGTTTAATGCTCCTGCTCCGATTGCTTGCATTTCTGCTTTACTTGATTCTTTTACTAATCCAGCTATTGCTCCTGCTACTGAATTAGGGTTTGATTTTGATGAAATTTTTAAAATTTCCATTTTCTTTTGCCTCCTAATAATTTTATTTTTGTTGCAACTTTTTATAATGGTATTTTACAATAACTGGAAAAATTTGTAAATAGTTTTCTGGAAATTTTTGGAAGTTTTCATCGCAATAAAATTATTTTTTCGACATTAATCGATTATTATCAATTATTGCATATATATTCTCTTTATTTCTTTCACTTTAGATGTTTTTTCGTCAATATCAAATACTACTGCATTTAATATACAGTCTCCTTCTGCTATTTTATATCTTTCTGGTAATGCTGTTTCAAATCTTTTAATTGATGATTGTATGTTCATTCCTATTACACTATATTTTGGACCTGTCATTCCTATATCTGTTATGTATGCTGTTCCATTTGGTAATATTTTTTCATCTGCTGTTTGTACGTGTGTATGTGTTCCAAATATTGCTGTTACCTTTCCATCTAAATAATAACCTAATGCTATTTTTTCTGCTGTTGCTTCTGCATGAAAATCTATAAATATCATATCTGCTTCATTTTGAATTTTTTCTATTATCTTTTTAGCTTCTAAAAATGGATTTTCTGTTAATATATTTATATCAACTCTTCCAATTAAATTAATTACTGCTATTTTTTTGCCTTTGCATGTATAAATGTTGTAACCTTTTCCAACAACACCTTCTGGGTAATTGGCCGGTCTTATTATTTTGGGGCTATCTATAAATTTGAATATATCTTTTTTTCCCCAAGTATGATTTCCCATTGTTATACAGTCTACACCCAATGATGTTATATCTTTAAAGTTTTTCTCTGTTATTCCCATTCCTTCTGCTGAATTTTCTGCATTTACTATAACGAAATCTATTTTTTCTTTTTCTGTTATTTGTTTTAAGCTTTGTTTTAATTTATTAATTCCAGCTGTTCCTACTATATCTCCAACTGCTAAAACTTTCATATTTTTTCCTTCTTTCTTTTTTCTTTTTAATTACTTTATTATAATACTATATATTTTAAAATTTATCAAGTTTGCATTTTATTTAATTTTATGTTAATATATATCTATGTTGTTTAATTATTAATTTGCAAAAGGAGGAATTTTCTATATGCAACATCCAGATGAATTATTAGTTTTGGTTAAAACTGATTTATTACTTCAAGAACACGGTTTTAATTCTTTACGGAATTATGTTTCAACTTTAGATCCTTATGAATTGGAATTATATGATGAATTTGACTTTAGTCCTGATGAAAATGAAATTATAACAAAACGTCAGTTATTAAGAGCATCATATTCTTATTTCAATATATTATGTAATAAAGTAAAACATGGTTATATTTTAGTTAGTTTTTCAGAGCTGAAAAAAATGCTTAATATTCCTTTAACATCTGTTAAGAATTAAAAAATAAAAAAGTTGTGATTAAGTCACAACTTTTTTATTTTATTTTGCATAGTCTACAATTCTTGTCTCTCTAATAACATTAACTTTTATTTGACCTGGATAATCCATTTCGTTTTCTACTTTTTTAGCTACATCCCTAGCTAAAATTGTCATTTGGTCATCATTAATTTTATCTGGTTTTACAATAATTCTAACTTCACGTCCTGCTTGAATTGCAAATGATTTATCAACTCCATCAAATGAATCTGCTATTTCTTCAAGATTTTGTAGTCTCTTGATATATGCTTCTAATGTTTCTCTTCTAGCTCCTGGTCTTGAAGCACTTATTGCATCTGCTGCTTGAATTAATACGGCTTCTAATGTTTGTGGTTCTACATCTTCATGATGTGCTTCTACTGCATTTATTACTAATGGATTTTCTTTGTATTTTTCAAGAATTTCTACACCTATTTCTACGTGTGTTCCTTCCATATCATGATCTAATGCTTTTCCTATATCGTGTAATAATCCTGCTCTTCTTGCAAGTTTTGCATCTAATCCTAATTCTTCAGCCATTATTCTTGCTAAATTAGAAACTTCTATTGAATGGTTTAATACATTTTGTCCATAGCTTGTCCTGTATTTTAATTTTCCTAATAGTTTTACTATATCTGGATGTAATCCTATTACTCCAGTCTCTAGAACAGCTCTTTCTCCTTCTTCTTTGATTGTTTCTTCTACTTCTTGTTTTGCTTTTTCTACCATTTCTTCTATTTTTGCTGGATGTATTCTTCCATCTTCAATTAGTTTTTCCAAAGTTATTTTTGCAACTTCTCTTCTTAATGGGTCAAAACCTGATAATACTACTGCTTCTGGTGTATCATCTATTATTAAGTCTACTCCTGTTAATGTTTCTAGTGCTTTGATATTTCTACCTTCTCTACCTATAATTCTTCCTTTCATTTCATCACTTGGAAGTGCTACTATAGATACTGTAGTTTCTTGAGAATGGTCTGCTGCACATTTTTGAATTGTGTAAGTTAATAATTCTTTTGCTTTTTTATTAACTTCATCTTTTGCTTTTTGTGTTTCTTCTCTTATAATATTAGCTTTTTCGGCTGTTATATCTTTTTCTACTTCTTTTAATAATATTTGTTTTGCTTCTTCTTTGTTTAAATTAGAAATTTTTTGAAGTTCTTTCATTCTTTCTTCGTGTAATTCTTCTATTTTTTGTTTTTCTTCATCTAGTTGTCTAACTTTCTTTTCTAATTCTTGTTCTTTCTTTTCAAAGCTATCTGAACGCCTTTCTAAGTTTTCTTCCTTTTGTATAAGTCTGTTTTCTTGTCTTTGTACTTCGCCTCTTCTTTCTTTAATCTCTTGGTCTAATTCTCTTCTACTATTTACGATTTCTTCTTTAGCCTTAATTATTTCGGCCTTTTTTAGATTTTCAGCTTCAATTTTAGCCATTTCAACTAATTTTTTAGCTTCTTCCTCTGCACTACTTATTTTAGATTCTGCAATTTTTTTTCTGTATGTTATTCCTATAGGTATTCCTATTGCAAATGAGATTAAGACAGCGGCGATAGTGATTCCAATATTCATGAATCTACACCTCTTTCTTATTTAATTTTCAATGTTCGAATCAAATATATATCTATTTATTTTTATTTAATATATTTTTTTCTACCTATTATATTTTATCTTTATTATGGTAAACTGTCAAGTAGTTTTGAAGATTTTTGTTTCTAATAATTTTTTTCAGTTGCTAAACAAATTTAAAGTAAACTTATTTTAATCCATATACTGTATAAGAACCATTATATTTAATAGATTTCATTTTAAAAGTAGATCCCGCCTTCATGTAAACAATACCTCGTGATGAAAAATATCCATAACCTTGTGATGTATAAGTGGGCGCTATTTTCACATCATCAACAGAACAAACTCCGGTACCTCCATCTGCTAATTTAAAGTAATATTGATAATTTATTGCACAATTTTGAGTTGCAGTGTATGTTATTTCAGTATCGGCTACATCTATTGTTAAATCTTGAATTACATTGTTAGCATCAAATACTGTTAAATTAGAATTATTCATCAATTCATAATTCTTTTTTAATGTATTTATTTCATTTTCTAGTTTATTTATTTTTTCTTGCACCAATTCTTTAAATTCAGCATTTTCATCTCTGCTTCCAACAATTTCACCAGTAAGTTCATTTACTTTATTTTCATAACTGCTTAAAACATCATTTTCCTTCATTTCTGCATTTTCCATAGCATTTTTTGCTTGCTTTGCATTTTCAAATAATCCTGTTTGAGTTAATGCTGTTATTGCTACTCCTGCTAGAATTACTAAAATAATTATTATTATTACTAGTGCCACTAATGTTATTCCTTTGTTTTTTATTAATTTTTCCATTGTATTTTTCCTCCCATTATTAAGTTTGAAACTTAATTAAAATTAAAAGCTTTGAATATGGCTTCTTCTAAGCATTTTTTAATTATGTTTTAAAATTTTAAAATTTTTTTCTATTGCATTTTTCTACTCGTTATGATATATAATAAGAAAAAAATATTAATTAAGTTTCAAACTTAATTTTAATAAAGTACCTATCAAGTATTTGTTTTATAAAAACACTTGATAGGTACTTTGTTTAATTCACTCACATACGATTGTGCCTATAAAATATAAATTTTTATTTTAAATATATATTAGGATCAACAGCAACATTATCTTTTAATATTTCAAAATGTAAATGTGGTTCATCAGCAATTTCAAAAGCTGCGGTATTTCCAACTGTTCCTAGAGATTGACCTTTTTCAACTTTTTCTCCCTCTACCACAAATTCTGATGTTAATAAATTAGAATATACTGTTTTAAATCCGTTTTCATGTTCTATTACTATTGTCATTCCATATCTTGGGTCATTTTTTATTGATTTTACTGTTCCTGCTTCTGCAGATTTTACAACTGTTGTTTTGTCTGCCTTTATATCAATTCCAGTATGTGTTGTCCATTCTTGTAAAGTTTCTGAATATATTAAACTATCTACTGCAAAGTCTCTTACAATTTCACCATCTACTGGGTTAGAAAATTTAAGTTCTACTGCTGTCTTTTCTGTTTCTTCTTTTTTATTTGGTTGTGTTTGATTTGTTTGTGCTGATGTTGTAACATTTGTTGTATTTACTGAATTTGTATTTAATACATTTTTATTTGTGTTATTTACTGTATTTGCAGTATTTGTTGTATTTTTACTTTCGTTTTTCATTTCATTTTGGGCTTCATTTACACTTTTTCCTATTTCTGTACTTGCACTTTGTGTGTTTGTGTTTGAATTCACATTATTTAATATACTTGAAAGTTGTTCACTACTTAAAGTTTCATCTTTTACTCTGTCATTAAGTCTCTTACTATAAATCAATAGTCCCAACACAATAACAGCTAATATTGACACTCCTATTATCGCATATTTTATTATTTTCTCATTTAAATCACTGTTTTGATTATTTTTTCTAAAATCTCTTCTCATAAAATCCTCCTTAAATTTAATTCTATTACAATTATTTCCGGATTTTATAAAATTATACAATTTAAAGAGAATTTATATCTTTTATTTCTACTCCAGTATAGAAATGTTTTATTATTTCTTCTGGACTGTTTCCTTGTTTTGCCATTGCATCCGCCCCTGTTTGGCTCATCCCAACACCGTGTCCATAGCCTTTTACAGAGAATTTTATTTTTCCATTGTTTTTGCTTATTTCAAAATTTGTAGATTTTAAACCTAATATTGTTCTTGCTTCAACTCCTGAAATTTGATGGTTTCCAAATTTTACTGTTTTTACTCTTTTACTTTCTGTATATTCTAGTATTTTTATTTCATCATCATTTGAAAAATCTATTGATATATCTGAATATTTTTCTTTTAGTTTGTTTGTCAGTTCCTCTTCAGAAAATTCTATTTCTGAGGCATATTGAGTATACCCTTCTTCTCCTGAAGTTTGCACACTTTGCAAATATGGATACCCTGTTCCTCCCCATACATTTACTGGAACCTCTGTTATTCCTCCACTATTAGAGTGAAAAAAGGCATTTATGGGTTGATTATTATAGGTTATTATTTTTCCTGCAGTATTTTTTACAGCATTTGATATTTTTTCCCAGTTGGTTTCTCTTTTATCTTCTGTCCATCTTGATAGTCTGTCTTCTTTTGAAATCCAAGCTTGACAACATGTTGAGCTATCACATATATCAGCATTTTGGTGCTTTTTATTTAAGATTTTGAAAACTGTATATGTTCTTGCAACTATCGCTTGTGCCTCTAATGCTTTACTGTCAAAGTCTGCTGGCATTTCTGCTGATACTACATTACACAAATATTCATCGATTTTTACTTGTTCTACTTCACCTGTACTGGTATGTAGCAAATTTATAGTTCCATATTTTTGATATTCGTATTCAGAAGTTGATGTATTTTCCGTTGTTTCAATAACAGTCTCACCAGAAGATTTATCTGTTGTTTTTTCTTCTCCTATATCATTTGTAGATGTTTTGGCTGTTCTATTTGTGAATATTGCTGGTAATATAAAACAAATAGTTATAAAACTTATCAAATAAATTAGAATTTTTTTCAATTTGCTCATCTCCATTTTTGTCTATATTTTAAGCAGAGGTTAATTTAGTTTTCATTTTATCTAATACTTTTCTTTCTATTCTTGAAACTTGTACTTGGCTTATTCCTAATATTCTAGCAACTTCTGTTTGTGTCTTTTCTTTAAAAAATCTTAGTAAAATTATTTCTCTGTCCCTTTCATCTAATTCTTTTAGTAATTGTTTTATAACTATTTTGTTGGTTATTATTTCTTCTTCATTTTTTCCTGTTGATATTTTATCTAAAATGCTTAATTTTTTTCCTTCTTTATCACTTTGGCTTGAAGTGCCTTCTATGGATTCTATTGAATTATTTGATTCCATTGCAATTATGATGTCATCTTTATCGACTTTTAGCTCTTTTGCAATTTCTTCTATTGTTATTTCTCTTCCTTTTGTTATTAAGTAATGTTTTTTTAATTCTTGTATTTTTACATTTAGTTCTTTTATGCTTCTGCTTACTTTTATTGGTCCATCATCTCTTATAAATCTTTTTATTTCTCCTAATATGTATGGCACTGAGTAGGTTGATAATTTTACTTCAAAATTTGTATCAAATCTTTTTATGGATTTTATAAAGCCTATACATCCTATTTGATACAAGTCTTCTACTTCATAGCCTCTGTTCATAAATCTTTTTACTATACTCCAAATTAGTCCGATTATTATCTCTTATTAATCTCTCCATTTCAAATTTATTTCCGTTGCTGAGCTTGTTTTATTGAATTAATATCATTTTCATACATATAGCTCTACTCCTATTTTATTCTTTTGTTATAAATTCAAAACTATCTTCTTCTTGAATTTCTTTTTCTTTTTTTATCTTTTTGGTTAATGTTATTTTAGTTCCTAATCCAACTATTGATTCAACTTTCATCGTATCCATAAAACTTTCCATTATTGTAAATCCCATTCCTGATCTTTCTAGATTTGGTTTTGTGGTATATAATGGTTCTTTTGCAATATCTATATTTTCAATTCCTTTTCCATTGTCTGAAATTTCTATTATTATTTCGTTTGAAGTTTCTTCATTCATTTTTAATTTTGCATTTATTTTTATTATTCCTTGTCTATTTTCATATGCATGTATTATACAGTTTGTAACTGCTTCTGAAACTGCAGTTTTTATGTCTGCCAATTCTTCTATTGTTGGGTCTAATTGAGAAGCAAATGCTGCTACTGTAATTCTTGCAAATGCTTCATTAGCGGCTTTACTTATAAATTCTAATTTCATTTCATTTTCAAATTGTTCTTTCATAATACTTTCCTTTTATATGTATATTTAGGTTTTTTGTGTTTTACCTATAAACACTTTTTAGTTTTCGTATGTTTCTAATTTGGCTATTGGTATTAATTTTAATATTCCGCTCATTTCAAATATTTTCTTTACACTTTGTGTTAAATTTGCTACTTCTAATTTTCCGCCTAACATATTTGTAAATTTATATCTTCCTATTATTAAGCCTATTCCTGCACTGTCCATGAAAGTAACACTATCAAAATCAAATATAACTTTTCTAGGCATATATCTTTCAATTTCATAATCAGCTCTCCTCCTTATCTTTTGTACACTGCAATCATCAATTTCTTCTTTTATTTTAAAAACTAAAAGCTTGTCCTTATTATAAAATTTAGATTCCATTTTTGCACTCTCCTTTTTTTCTATTCTTGAGCTATTATAAAACTTTTTCCATATTTTTCCAAGAGTAAAAAAATAGAAGTTTTGTCGAATATACAGAAGTTTTCGACAAAACTTTTTTATTACTCATCTTCTATGCTTTCATCATATTCAAATTCATAGTTTTCTTCTTGTTCTTTATGTTCTTTAGTTTTTTTCTCCTTATTGTTCTTTTTTTGCATTTCTTTTAGAACTTTTTCTGTTTCTTGTTTTTTGTTATTTACCATTTTATTCATCATATTATTTGTTCTTTCAATTAAGTCTGGTACATAATCTAGTAATTTATCAATACTTGAAGAATGTGTTACAGGCATTAATTTCACTGAATTTGCTTGTATTACTAAAAATGCTACTGGATTTATTGTTACACCTGCTCCTGAACCACCACCAAATGGTAATCTATATTGTATTTGTTCTTCTTTTTCTACCTTTTTGTACTCATCTATTGTTTCTCCTTTAAATTCACTACCTCCTGCTGCAAATCCAAATGATACTTTTGATATTGGTATTATAACAATATTGTTTGATGTTTCTATAGGTTCTCCTATTATTGTGTTTACATCTATCATATCTTGTATACTATTCATAGCCGTAGTCATAAGACCTTCTATTGGATGTTCGCTCATTTTTATCACCTTTCCTTTTTTTATTTACTATACATATTGTATTTATAATATGTATCATTTTTATTTCAAATATACCTGAACCTTCTATATTTATTAAATTTTGGTCTATATAAACTGGTGTAACTAAAAATGATTGTTTATTATTGTATTTATTTATTTGTTTACTAAAAAAAGTCGCTATGAATGTACTTATTACTGGAATTACAAATGCTGTTAATGATGCATTTTCTGTTCCTATTGAAATTTTTAAGTTTATTTCTTTTATTTCGGTTCGTATATTTTTTAATGATGTTATTAATTCTTTGTCTATATTTGCTTTATTTTCTATTATTTTTGTTTGTTCTTCTTTTATTTTTTCTTTAACTTTTTGATTTTTTAATATTTTATTTATTTTTTTATTGTTTATTTTTATATTAAAAATTGGTAATGTTCCAAATGTATATATTTTTATTTTTATCTGATATTTGTTATTTAAATGTGGCTTTGTAATTGTTGAAAATTTTAAATTTTGAATTTCAATTTTTATTTTTGTGGTTATTATGATTAATATTATTATTAGAAATATAAAAAGAAAAACCAATATATCACCTTCTTTTTTTATGGTGTTATTAGTTTTTCCCTTTTTTTTATATTTAAACTATTTTCTTTTCTTCTACTGTAATATCTCCAAAAATTTCTTCTTGACTAGTCTCTACTTTGCTTCTTCTTGATAATTCAAGTAATCCACTAAATGCTGTTACAACTTCTTGTTTTTCACGTTTTTTTAATGAGAATAACTTATTAAATACAAATTTCTTTTGTTTTGTTAATACTTTATACATTTCCTTTACTTTATCTGCAACTGTATATTTATCAACTAAAGCTATTTTTTCAATGTTTTTCGCATTTTGATTTATCTTAACACTATTTCTTTCAACTAATGCCTTATATATCTCTGGTATTTTTTCTGGTTCATAGTCTTTTTCTAGTTTTTGCTTTGGAAGTTTTATTTGTTCTTGTTCTTTATAAAATCTATTTGCATAGATTAGATAATTTTCTTTAAATACTTTACTAATTTCTTTAAATTTTTTATATTCAATAATTCTTCTTATTAACTCTTCCTCTGTTATTTCTTCTTCTTCCTCTTCTTGTTTTGGTAATAAATTTTTTGATTTTAAATACAATAGTGTTGATGCCATAACAAGAAATTCACTTGCTATTTCTAAATTCATTTCTTCCATAGCATTTAAGAATTCTATATATTGGTCTGTTATATCACTTAAATTTACATCATATATATTCATTTTATTTTTATCTATTAAATAACATAGTAAGTCTAGTGGACCTTCAAAATTATCTATTTTTATTGAATATTTTTTTGTTTCTAATGTTAGTATTGACATTGTTTTCTCCTTGTTTTTATTTATTGTTCTTCCATAGCTCTGTTTATATTTTCTGTTTTATAGCCTTTTTTTAATAAGTATTGTTTTATTTCTTCCATATCTACCGAAGTTGATTTTTTGTATATGATATTACTTGCTGATTTTTTTTCGTACTCCTCTAGTTCTTCTTTGTTTTCGTAGATGTAGTCTTCTACATCATTTTTATTTAGACCTTTTGCTAGAAGTTTATATTTTAATTCTTTGATTGATAAATTCTTTAAAACTATAAAGTTATTTATTGTTTTTCTTATATATTCTTTGTCATCTATGTATTTTGCTTCTTTTAAGTATTCTATTATATCTTCTAATAAGTTTTCTTCCATTTCTTTGGAGAATTTTGTGCGTATTTCGCTTTCTGTTCTTTTTTTGTATAAGATATATTTTAATACTTTAGTTTTTCCTTTATCAAATTCATCTATGGTATACATTTATTATTCCTACCTCTTTATTTTATTGATTATATATAATTCTAATATTTCTGTCAAGTTTACTTTTTATGTTTCAAAATAAAATCTATTGCACTAGTTTCTTTTATCATCTAGAAGAACTCATTGTAAAAGATTGTATTGCTGAATCATTTTTAAACTCGCGAGATTCCGCTAGTTTAAAATTAATATTTTTTATTGTTCCACATCCAATCTTTCAATTCTTATTGTTAATATTAAATCTTAAAATTTATAAAAACTATGCACAGAAATAAATCTGTGCATATAAATTATTCCTCATCCTCAAATTCGCCATCTTCATTTACTTCTGGTAATTCTTCTCCTAAGCTATCTTCAAATGCTTTTGCAAAATTTGCTCTAACTTTTTCTTCTACTTCTTCTAGAATTTTTGGATTATCTTTTAAATATTTTTTAACATTTTCTCTACCTTGTCCAATTCTATCTCCATCATAGCTAAACCATGAGCCGCTCTTTTCGATTATATCCATATTTACAGCCATATCTAAGATATTTCCAGCTTTTGAAATTCCTTCTCCATATACTATATCAAATTCTGCTTCTCTAAATGGTGGAGCTACTTTATTTTTAATTACTTTTACTCTAACTCTGTTTCCTTTTACTTCTCCATCTTGTTTAATGTTTTCTATTTTTCTTATGTCTAATCTTACTGATGCATAGAATTTTAATGCTCTACCACCTGTTGTTGTTTCAGGATTTCCAAACATTACTCCTATTTTTTCTCTTAATTGGTTTATAAATATTAATACTGTTTTTGATTTATTTATTGCTCCTGCTAATTTTCTTAGGGCTTGTGACATAAGTCTTGCTTGAAGTCCCATATGTGAGTCTCCCATGTCTCCATCTATTTCAGCTTTTGGAACTAATGCTGCAACAGAGTCTACTACTACTACATCTAATGCTCCACTTCTTACTAGGCTTTCTGTTATTTCTAAGGCTTGTTCTCCTGTGTCTGGTTGAGATACTATTAAGTTGTCTATGTCTACTCCTAATTTTTTAGCATATACTGGGTCTAATGCGTGTTCTGCATCTATGAATGCTGCTTCTCCACCCATTTTTTGTGCTTCTGCTATTACATGTAATGCAAGTGTTGTTTTACCAGATGATTCTGGTCCAAATACTTCTATAATTCTTCCTCTTGGAACTCCTCCTATTCCTAATGCCATATCTAAGCTTAAAGCTCCTGTTGGAATTGCTTCTATTTCCATTGCTTTAAATTCTCCAAGTTTCATTACTGAACCTTTTCCAAATTGTTTTTCTATTTGGCTCATTGCTGCCTCTAAGGCTTTTTTCTTTTCTACATTTTCTGCCATTTTTTGTTCCTCCTTAATTTGAACTTTTGTTTGATAAATACTTTATATCATCAAATATTTGTTTTGTCAATATCTTTTTTTAAAAATTTTTATTTGTACCAATCTTTTATATTATAAAACTGATAAAACCAGTTTGGTTCTAAGCTTCCACGTAAGTTTGAATTATATGCAACTGTATATTTATTATTATACAAACTTAAATATGGAATTTCAATTTTATATATTTCTCCTAGTCTCTTATAATTTTGTTTTATTTTATTTTCATCTGTTGTATTTTTAGCTTCATTTATTAAATTTTTTACTTCATCATTTGAATAATTAGCTAGATTATTGTCTCCAAAAAATGTTGATAAATCTGGACTTATTGAAAGATTCATACTACACAAAATCATATCATAATTTTTATTTTGCAAATAACTATTATATTGTTCATTATTTGCTTTTATTATATTTATTCTTATTCCTTGATTTTCTAGTTGTGTTTTTATGTTTTCTGCCACACTTACTCTAGTTGTATCTGTTGATTTTACTACAAAATTTAATGTTATTCTTTGAGTTTTATAATTTACTGTTTTTTGCCAGTATTTATATTTATAACTCCAACCATCATCTACTAATATTTGTTTTGCTTGTTCTAAATTATACCCTGAACTTGAATCTTGTTCTTTATAAACCCAAGAACCATAATCAAGTGGAAAACTTGATTGATAATATTTGTCTCCATATATACTTGATACTATGTTAGATTTATCTATAGAATAAGCTATAGCTTTTCTTATATTTAAATTTGATACCAATGCACTTTGAGTATTAAATGCTATAAAGTCGTGTTCTCTTCCTTTCATTTCCTTAGCAGTATAGCCAATTACGCCTATATAATCTGATAAATTGCTATTTTGGGTACTAACTAAATCTATATTTCCAACTTTAAATGCATTATATAATTCTCCTGCTGTTGAATATAAATTTATTGTTATTTTTTCTAAGGTTAATTTCTCATCTGTTTTCCAATAATATTCGTTTTTTTCTAATATGATTGCAGAAGATTGCACTTCTGTTACTTTATACATTCCTGTTCCAAGTGGTACTATATTAGGTGTAAATTCTTTATCACTATAATACTTACTTGATAATATTGGAAATGTTAAATTATATTCAAAAAACGGAACTTCTTGATCTAATATTATTTTTACTGTTGAATTATCTACTGTTTCAACTTTTATAACGTGTGCAACATTTGCTGAATAAATTGTATCTGAATCTTTTAATCTATCTATTGTAAATCTTACATCATCTGCAGTAAATTTTTCTCCATCTGACCATTTTACATCTTCCCTTAGTTTTATTAAATATTCTGTATCAGACTGTTTTGCCCATTCTTTTGCCAAACTTAGCTCTGCTTTATAATCTGTTGATATTGTTACTAAAGAATCGAATATAATCTTTGATATATCTTGTATATTTTTGTTTTTGCTTAATATTGGATTAATACTGTCAAAAGATGCAACACCTAATTTTAATTCTTTTGTTATTTCTTCTGTTTTTTCTTCTATTTGTACTTGTTGAGTATCATTTTTTTTCTCATCATTTTTTATTTTTATAATTGCAAATATCATTATTCCTATAGCAAATATTATAAAAATGTATTTAGAAAAATTCGATTTCATAATCCACCTCTATCTTATGTTGTTATCATACATTAATTTTGTTATTTTTTCAAGTTCTTTATTAATATTTTTGAATTAATGTTTCTAAATAAAAAAATACTACTATTAAAATTATAATAGTAGTATGCCGATATTTAACATAATTATCAAGCTATTTGGTTTAATAAATTGGCTAAAAAAATCATTGAATTGTCTTCATTCAAGATAGTTATTGTAAAATATATACCTTTAACTTCTTTAATCTTGCAATAAACCAATCCAACTTTTCTAGCTTCATCTTCTACAATTCTTACTATGTTTTCTTTACTTCTCAATTTAGTTGTATAAAATGTAATTTTATATATTTCATTTACTTTTCTACAATCACATATTGGATTATATACTTTTTTACCTCTTATACATCCATGTAAATTTTCCTTTATCTTCTTTTCCATTCTACTGATATAAGATTGAGAGAAACCTAAATCTTTACCTATTTCATGCTGTTTTACTCCTGCACTTTTCAGCAATAATACCGTTCTTTCTTTTGCATCATTTAAATTTAAAATCCAATTTAATGCATTTTCTAGTACTTCATTTACGTCTCTATCTTCATTATAATTACTTTTATCAGCTATTATTTCCGATAACACTAATGTATTTCCATCTTTATCTTCTGATAATATATCATCGATTGATTTTACATCTAAATGTTTATTTTCCTTCCGTAAATACATTAAAATTTCATTTCTTATACACTGTGATGAATAAGTTGAAAATTTAACATTTTTTGTTTCATCAAATGAAGATGCTGCTTTTATTAGTCCCATTGTTCCCTCAGATACTAAATCATCAAAATCAACATTTGATGAAGAAAATTGCTTTGCTACATACCGTACTAACCCTAAATTATTAGTAACTAATTTTTCTACTTTTTCTTGCATTTTTCTTTCCCCCTCAGCTTTTATTAAATATCTAATTAAATAGTTACAACGATATATTTTAGTCTTTTTTATTGTTATATACATATATTATTTGTAAAAAACTGGAAATGTTTTACAAAAATTAGGAAACTATTTTTTCGTAAATAATATTAATTTATTAACAATATTACATTATATGCTAAAGTTGTGCACATACATAAAATTATTCCACAAAGTGTTGGTAATAAAAACGCAATTCCAGTCCATTTCCAACTATTAGTTTCTTTTTTTATTGTAAGTAGTGTTGTAGCACATGGAAAATGTAATATTGTAAATAACATTACATTCATTGCAGTAAGCATGTTCCATCCATTTTGAATTAATATTTGACCGATTTGAATTGTATCTTCTATTTTTACTAAAGCTCCTCCTTTTAAATAGCACATTAATATTATTGGTAAAACTATTTCATTTGCTGGAATACCTAATATAAAAGCTGTTAAAATGTAACCATCTAACCCCATTAATTTTGCAAATGGATTTAAAAAATTTGCAATTATTGTAAGTAGACTTTCTCCATTTATTCCTATATTTGCTAATAACCATATTACTAATCCTGCTGGTGCAGCAACTGATATTGCCCTTCCTAATATAAATAATGTTCTATCAAATATGGAACGTACTAATATTTTTCCAAATTGTGGTTTTCTATATGGTGGTAATTCTAATACTATTGATGATGGCATTCCTTTTAATATTGTATTTGATAATATTTTTGATATTATTAATGTCAAAAATATTCCAAATATTATAACAATAATAACTGCTAGTGTTGATAATATTGATGATAAAAATCCATTTTCTGCCGAATATGCCCCTGCAATAAATATTGTAGCTATTGATATTAAAAATGGAAATCTTCCATTACATGGTACAAAATTATTTGTTAGAATTGCTATTAATCTTTCTCTTGGTGAATCTATTATTCTACATCCTGTTACACCGCAAGCATTACAGCCAAATCCCATACACATAGTTATCATTTGTTTTCCACTACAACATGCTTTTTTAAAAAATCCATCCATATTAAATGCAATTCTTGGAAGATACCCCAAATCTTCTAATATTGTGAATAATGGGAAAAAAATTGCCATTGGTGGTAACATTACTGCTATAATCCAAGTTAAAGTCTGATATATTCCATTTATTAGCATGTCTGATAACCATTGTGGACAATGTATATAATTTGCAAAATTTATTAGTTTGATTTGTATTGAATTAAATAAATTAAATAATAATTCCGATGGATAATTTGCCCCTACTATTGTTAACCAAAATATCAATCCTAAAAATAAAATCATTATAGGAATTCCAAATTTTTTTGAAGTTAATATTTTATCTATTTTTCTATCTCTTCCACTATAATCTCTATCTTCAAAACTACATACTTCTTGACTGACTTTCTCTGCATTTTTTACTATGTTACTTACAATTTTATCTTTAAAGTTTTTATTTGTTATTCCTGACTTTTCTAGATTATTTTTTATATGTGTCGTACATTCTTTTATATTTTCTGCTTCCAAATTGATATTAAATTTTTGTTGAATTGTTTCTAAGATTTTTTCTTCTCCGTCTATTATTTTTATTGAAATCCATCTATACAATTTTTCTGATATTTTATTTTCTTCTAAAGCTAATGGAATTCCTCTATAATTTTCTTGTTCATTTTCTTCATATGTATTAATTAACTCTTGTTCAAGTATATCTATATTTTCTTCAATTTGACTACTATATTTTATTTTTTTAGGATTTGGTATTATCTCTTTTTTACATACTTTATATATTGTATTTTTTAAATTTTCTAAAGTACGTTTGTCTCTAGCTGTTGTTCCTACTACTGGAACTCCCAAAAGTTCTTCTAATTTTTTTAGATTTATATGTATTTTTTTCTTTTTTGCTTCATCTAATAAATTGACACATACAATGATATTATCTGTTATTTCCATTATTTGAAATACTAAATTTAAGTTTCTTTCTAAGCAAGTGCTATCTACTACAATTATTGTTGCATCTGGTTTTTCAAAACATATATAATCTCTTGCTATTTCCTCTTCTTGTGAATTTGACATTATTGAGTATGTACCTGGAATATCTACTAGATTAAATTTCTCATCTTTTATCACGAGATTTCCTGTTGCATTTGCAACTGTTTTTCCTGTCCAATTTCCTGTGTGTTGATGCATTCCTGTTAAATTATTGAATATTGTTGATTTTCCTACGTTTGGATTTCCTGCTAGTGCTACTGTATATGTGTTTTCCACAATATCACCACCTTTATTTTGTTACTTAAATATATGTCAATTTGTTTAAATAATTACAATATTAAAAGAGCTTTCACACATTTTATGTATGAAAGCTCCCCATAATCTTTAATTAACGATTGATAATGGATGAGATATACTTGTAATTAATATTCTCTGCGCTAACAATCCATTCATCTCCATTGCGAACTTCTCCGCCCAAACTCTTTAAGACATTAGCTATGCTTGCATTGATATCGTTCATCTCTGTTTTATCTTCTGGATATGAATGAACTACCATTAATGCTTTTGCCTTTTCATTTGGTGCAGTTGAATAAAGATAATGATTGTCTTTTATAAGCCATAAAATTACACAAACGACTAATTCCTCCAAAGCTCTTGCTCCGCCTTTGACTGGTGAAATCCAATCAATTGTAGGACAATCAAAACTCACACGTATCTCATTGCTACTCTCTGAATATCTAGGGTCATAATTATATCTTACCTGACCCCGAAATTTAGAGCTACCATCGTGTTCTATCTCGAGAATATCAAGATAGCAAGTTGGAATACTACCTGCGCTTATTGAAGCGACTTTTAAAAAGACTTCTCCTGAATGATGTAACATAAGTTATTCCTCCTTATTTATATAAAAGATATTTTTATTATACCACCTTATTTATGTAAAGTCAAATTTTATAATAAAAAAAGAACCATTTAAAATGATTCTTGGTACCAATGGTGGGACTCGAACCCACATGGTTTCCCGCACGATTTTGAGTCGTGTGCGTCTACCGATTCCGCCACATTGGCATATATGATATATGCTAATATATATTAGCATATATCTAAATAAATGTCTAGTACTTTCAAAGCTTTATTTTGATTTTCTTGTTCTAGTTTTTTCCTTCTTTTCTATTTCTTCATCAAATACTACAATTTCATATTCATATACTTCAACATCTTTTACAAGAACTTCTGAAAAATCATCCTTTTCATCTTCTAATTTTGCAACTTTAAACGTTTTTTTACTTAAAAGATTTAAATGTAATTTTGCTGTGTTTAATATTAATTTTGTTGATAAATCCATTCCAAGTGGTAATGTTTTATTTTGATTATCATAGAAAATAATATTAGTAAATGCAACTCCATTTGTGCCTTCTTTTACATTTATTTTGTATAAATTAATTTTATTTCCATCTTCTATCATTGCATCTTTGATTTCTTCTTCTGGATTTATGTTAAAAACATTAATTTCTTTGTTGTTTAATTTATCATCTAATACTGCTTTGTATACTGGTAAATTTTCTGGAATTACACCTTTTTCTAAAGCACTTGTTACATTTTTTATTATAGATTGTAAAGTAAGTTTATAACCGATTTGTTTTGTATTTTTGTTTACATCTAAAATATTATATTTGTCTCTTGGTAATTCTCTATGTTTTTTATTTTTTATCTTTTTAACTTTTATATTGTCTTCTATTAAATTACCAAAAATATCATACTCTTCTGCTAAAGATTTTTCATCTATAGCTTCTTTTTTGATTTCTTTTAAACTTTTTTCTATGTCTTCTGGCATAATATCATTTATTTTTATTTTGTTTAAAATTCCGACTACATTCGTTGATGCTATAAAGGTAGCATCTATTTCTTCTTTGCTTAAATTTTTTCTTTGCATTCTGTCTAATTTTTTTCCAAGTTCTTCAAAATCTTCTTCATAGTCAAACATTTTTTCTATTCTTTTTATTACATTTACTTCTTCTAATTCCCCTTCAGGAAGTACTGCCATTTCATCTTTATTGCTATATTTCCAAAATTCAAATATGCTTTTTTTATGGCTATCTATTTCTTCTATGAATTTTGCCGCATTTTGAATTTTCTTTTCCATGTTTTTGTTTTTCAATTTTAAAGCATTTACATCCATTAAAAGATTTTTCATTTCTGTTTCTAATTTTTCTAGTTCTTTATAATTTTCTATTAATTCTTCTAATGTGTATACCTTTTTAATTGGTATTTTTTTCTTTTCTTTTTTTGCTTCTTGCATTGCTTTTGGTAGTTCTTCTTGATTATTTTCTTCTATTTCTTCATATTCTTGTTCTTCTGCTTCTTTTCTTACTTTGTTACTTTTTTTACTGTATTTGAAGAAATATTTTACTTTTCCAAAGAATGATTTTTTACATTCTAAAAATGTTGATATTTGTTTTTCTTTAGCTATATATTCTATATCTTGCTCTGCTGCAATTTGTTTTAATTCTTCTAATTTCTTTTTATAGAAACGTATTTTACTTCTAATTTCTTTTCTTGATTTTAGTGCAACTTTGTATTGGTCTCTTATAAAACTTGTCATGTATTTATATTGGATTTTTTGGTCTTCTAAATAAAATTCTAAACTACAATTTTCATCTATGTTTGTTGTAAAATTAAAGTAATGTGGTAATTCTGTTTGTAATATAAATAATGCTTTTACTAATTTATAGAATTCGTTTGCTTCTTTAGCTGTTTTTAATTCTATTTTATATGGTGTTTTTATTTTTCCATATACATTTGTTTCACCTATTATTTGAATTGATAATTCTTCATTTTTGTCATATACTTCATATATTAAAGGCCAGTCTTTTGTAAACATCCATAAGTAATTTTCCATGTCTTCGAAGGCTGATTTTGTCCAAAATTTATTAGAATATTTTACATTACTTACTGGTACAAATATTTTTGCATTTTTCTTATTTTCAATTTTCTTCTTTAATATGTAGAAAAATGTTGAGTAATCTGTATCTTCTGTTGGAACTATCATGAAATATTTGTCTGTATTTTCTGAGTAATATATTTGCCATAGGTAATTTCCTTGATATTTTATTTTGAATGGTATTTCTCTATTTAAGTTGTTTTGCTCTTTTTCTACATTTTCTACATCTTCTATATTAAAGTTTTTTAACATATTTAAAAATGTTGTATATTTTAAAATGTTTTCTTCTTTTTCATTATCTAAGTATTCATATAAAGGACTTGCTTTTTTGTATTTTTCTCCTAATTCTTCTAGTCTATTTGTTGGAGATAACAGTATTTGTAAATCTTGTATAGGAATATAACGATATTGCCTATATTGTTTTTCATCATAAAATCTAGAAACTCTAAATTCTAGTGGCTCAAATTCTTTTAGTTTTTTTGGTATGTTATCTAGTTCTAATCCTAAATATTCTAATTTATCTTCTATTCGCTCTATTTTTTCTTTTTTCTTTCTAGGCAATTTCAATATCTCCTTCCATTATTTTATTATTGAATAAAAATTTTCAAACTGATATCCTTGTTGTTGGAAAAATTCTATTAGTTTTGGTAAAAATTCTACTGTTACTCTTTTTGCTTGTGCATCATGCATTAGAATAACTATACTGTTTTTGTTTTGAGTTGTTTTTTGTAAATTATTCATTAGATATTCTTCATCTGGACTACTTTTTTCTGCATCACCTGTTAATGCATTCCAGTCAACATGCATTATATTATTTTGTTCTAATAGTGTTACTGCTTCTGCTTTTAGGTTTGCATATTTTCCACCAACTGATCCACCAGGGAATCTAAATAAGTGTGAATTATATTCTGGTACATCTATTGCTTTTGCAACAGCTGAATTACATTGGTTAAATTCTTGTAATACAGTTTCTGGCGAAGAATATATTTGTGAATATTGATGAGAATACCCATGGTTTGCAATATAATGCCCTTCTTGATATGCTCTTTTTACCATTTCTGGCATTTTTTCTACTTGTGTTCCTAGTACAAAAAATGTAGCTTTTATATCATTTGATTTTAATATATCTAATACATCTGCTGTATTAACTGATGGCCCATCATCAAAAGTAAGAAATACTCTTTTTGTTTCTGATTTATATATTCCTTTTATATTTTGTTTTCCTTCATCAGTTAATTTTGGAATTTTAGCTTGTCTTTCTCTTTCTTGTTTTTGTAATTCTTCTTGCTTACTTTCATATTCTATTAATTTTTTTTCAAATCTTTTTGCATTTTTTAGTCTTATAGTTGTATCAACACTATAATATATAATAAAACCTAATGTGATAATTATTAAAATTACTATTATTGTAGTAAAAATTATTCTTTTTTTATCAACATATTTTTTCATACTATATATATTATAGCCCTGATATTGATCCTTTTTATGAAATAAGTTCATTATTACATCCTCTTATATTATTATTTTTTCATAACTTGTTTTATATATTCAATTTCTTCTTCTGCATTTAATCTCATAAATATTGGTTCACCTTTTTCAATTACTTTTATTCCTTTTAAGTTTTTGTAATTGTTTAGGCTTTCCCAAGTTTTTAAGTTTTCGTTTTCTATTCCTATTTGTCTTAATATATTTTCAGATGTTTCATTCATAAATGGTTTTATTAATATTGCTATTTGTCTTAAGTTTTCAATTAGATGATACATTGATGATTCTAATTTTTCTTTTTGTTCTTCTTTTGCTAATGCCCATGGCATTGTTTCATCAATATATTTATTTGTTCTTGATACTAAATTCCATATTTCTTGTAATGAATTTGCTATTTCAAAGTTTTCAAAAAGTTTTACAAATTTTTCTTTTTGTTCTTCACAAGCTTTTTCTATACTTTCATCAGCTTCATTTGGTGTTCCTTTGTATTCTGGTACTTGTCCACCAAAATATTTATTTACCATTGATACTGTTCTGTTTAATAAGTTACTTAAGTCATTGCATAAATCAAAATTGTATCTTTCAACAAAAGCTTCTGGTGAGAATAGTCCATCTTGTGATGTTGGCATTTCTCTTAATAAGAAGTATTTTGTTGCATCTAATCCATATCTATTTATTAAATCTTCTGGATATATTACATTTCCCTTAGATTTACTCATTTTTCCATCTTTCATTGTTATCCAGTTATGAACAAATATTGTTTTTGGTAATGGTAAATCTAATGCCATTAAGAATATTGGCCAATATATTAAGTGGAATCTTGCTATATCTTTTCCTACTACGTGAACATCTGCTGGCCAGAATTTTTTGAATAATGTGTCATCATCTGACATATATCCTAAGGCTGTTATATAGTTTGTTAATGCGTCTAACCATACATATACTACGTGTTTTGGGTCTTTTAATACTTTTATTCCCCAGTCAAATGATGTTCTTGTTACACATAGGTCTTCTAGTCCTGGTTTGATAAAGTTATTTATCATTTCTTGTTTTCTATATTCTGGTTTTATAAAATCTGGATGTTCATCATAGTATTTTAATAATCTATCTGTATATTTTTTCATATTGAAGAAGTATGCTTCTTCTTTCATTGTTACTACTTCTCTTCCACAATCTGGACATTTTCCATCTACTAATTGAGTTTCTGTAAAGAATGTTTCGCAAGGTATGCAGTATTTTCCTTCATACTCTCCTTTATAAATGTCTCCTTGTTCCATGAATTTGTCAAATATTTTTTGAACTATTTTTGTGTGTCTTTCTTCTGTTGTTTGAATATAATCATCATATTGTATGTCCATTTTTTTCCATAGTTCTTTTGCTATCGTTGCCATTTCATCTACATATTGTTGTGGTGTTTTTCCTGCTTCTTTGGCTTTTATTTCTATTTTTTGTCCATGTTCATCTGTTCCTGTTAACATGTAACATTCTTTTCCTTTTAATTGGTTATATCTTTTTAAACTATCTGCTACTACTGTTGAATATGCTGTTCCTATATGGAATTTTCCACTTGGATAGTATATTGGTGTTGTTACGTAAAATGTTTCTTTCATTTTTTGTCACCCTCTCTTCTTTTTTTCCTCCTTATGTTATCACATTTTGTAGGTTTTGTCTAGAAAATTTTAGATTTATGTTTGTTTTTTATTATTATCTATTGTAGCCACAATTTCATTGTGATATAATTCAAAAAAAACATTAGGAGATACAATTATGAAAAACTTTTTTATTATATTGGCAATGAAAATACTAAATCTTATACTAAAAATATGTCATAAAAACGGAGGAAATTTTTTAGGTAAAATTGCATACGATTGGAACCCAAAGATATTCAAATATTTTAAAGTAAATTGTCCAGTAATTGCAGTTTCAGCAACAAATGGTAAAACAATGACAAATAATTGCATAGGTTATACTTTAAAAACTGCAGGTTATAAAGTCGTAAGTAATATCGAAGGAAATAATATGGAAACTGGTATTCTTTCAACTATCTTAAAGAATTGTACTTTAACTGGGAAAATAAAAGCTGATTATCTTGTATTTGAAGTTGATGAAAGCTACATTCCTGTTGTTTTTAAAGATTTTAGATTAGATACCTTAGTAATTTTGAACTTTTTCCGTGACCAATTAGATAGAAATGGAGAAGTTGAGTCTTTAATTTTAAGAATAAATGAATTTTTAAAAACTTATAATGGAAATTTAATTTTAAATAATGATGACCCAAATGTTTCAAGACTTGGACAAGCTAATCCTTCAAATGAAAACATTTATTATTTTAGTGTTGATAGATATAATTTTGCAACAGATACAATTAAAGAAGCTGGAGAAGGCAAATTCTGTCCTTTCTGTAAAACACGTTTGGAATATGAATATTATCAATATTCTCATGTTGGAAAATTCAAATGTCCAAATTGTAATTTTGGTGATAATGAAATATATAAATCTGCTTCAAATGTTGATTTAAAAAATAGATGTTTTGATATTGATGGAACTACTTATAAAATAAATGGAAATAGTATTTATTTAATTTATAATTACACTGCTGTATATTCTGTTTGTTCTTTATATAACATTCCAAAAGAAGCTATTCAAAAGGCTTTTGCTAATTTTAAACTTAATAATGGTAGACTTGAAGAAATAGAAATTAATGGTGTAAAAACAATAATCAATCTAGCTAAAAACCCTACTGGAAGTAATGTAAGTCTTCGTATATTAAATGAAGATGATGATGAAAAAGAATTATTATTTGTCTTAAATGACAATATTGCAGATGGTTTTGATGTTTCTTGGATTTGGGACATTAATTTCAATAATTTAAATAATGTTACAAGAATTGTAACTTCTGGAACTAGAGCATATGATATTGCAATTAGAATAAAAACTAGTGGGTTCCCAGCTGAAAAAATAGAACCTTATTTAAATTTAAAAGAAGCTGTTAAAAGTTTATATAAAACTTCAACAAAAAAATATGTTATTGCAAATTATACTGCTTTGCAACCAACAAGACATGCTTTAAAAGAGCATAATACTTCAAAGGAGATTTAAAGTTTGAAAAATAATTGTAAAATACAATATTTTTAATCAAATTTTGTGCCTTGTAAGAAAGGAATGTTAGTAAAAATGAAAGAAATTAAGATTTTATATTTATACCCTGATATGTTGGAATTATATGGAGATTATGGAAATATTCAAGTTTTAAAATATAGAATTGAAGCTCGTGGCTATAAAGCTATTATTGATAGATATTCTATTGGTGATGATGTTCCAAACTTTAATGATTATGATATTGTTTTTGCCGGCGGTGGTGCTGACAATGAACAAAGTATTTTAGCTGATGATTTAGTTAAATATAAAGATAATATTAAAGAGGCTGTAAATAATGGCGTATTTTTCTTACTTATTTGTGGTGCTTATCAATTATTTGGTAAGTATTATAAAGGTGTTGAAGGAAATATTATTCCTGGTCTTGAAGTTTTTGATTATTATACAGTTGCTAATCCTGATAGAAAGAAAAGATGTATTGGAAATATTGTTATTGAGGCTACTTTAAATGGTGTAGAGACTAAGGTTATTGGTTTTGAAAATCATGGTGGACAAACTTTTGATATTTCTAATTCTTTTGGTAAAGTTCTTTTTGGAAATGGTAATAAATTTGGTGATTCAGAAGAAGGATTTTTTAAATCTAATGTTATTGCAACTTATTTACATGGTCCACTTCTTTCTAAAAATCCAGAACTTGCTGATTATATTATTAAATATTGCTTAGATAGAAAATATGATGAAAATGTTGTTTTAGAACCAATGAATGATGAGTTTGAAAATTTATGTAGAGAACAGTTATTAAATAGATTTTTAAATCAAAACTAAAAAAGTTCAATAGAGAATTACTCTATTGAACTTTTTTAATCACAAAATTTTTCCATTAAAAACAATTTCTCTTGAGGTTTTATTATAATAACCTTTTTCTAAAACTTGCTCTTGTTTCCAATTATATTTTTTTATAATACTTGAAAATTGTTGAATCTTATTTTCTGAAATACTAATTAACGGTTTATTTGTTTTCAAATAATCAAAAGATTTTTCTAATAAAGCTGTTGCAATTCCTTTGTTTCTTTGCTCTTTTATAACAAAAATTGAACAAATTTTTTCTCATCTTTTTTTCTTTTCAATATTGCAACTCCAACTATTTTTTTGTTAATAGTAGCTATAAAAATTTCTCTTGTCCCATTTAATATATCAGGTACAACTTTTTTCCAATACCATAAAAAGAAGTTTCGATATTCTTCTGAAATATCATCCATAAAATTATATATTTCTAAAACAGTATTAGAAAATTTTTTATGATTTTCTTCTATATAATTAGAAAGTTTCAAAATTTGATACATCATATCAAATCTCCTTTTTGCGCTTACATTATCACTTCTACATTTTCTAATTCAATTGCTGGTAAACTTGCTATTAAATTATTCTTTGCAAAAATAACAGAATAGAATCCATCTAAAAGAAATCCGTTTTTGTCTACTATAATAGGTTTCGGAATATGGTAGTATTTTTCATAACATTCTACTACTTTTTTATATTTAGCATTTTGTGTACAATCTCCTAACCGTATTTCTGTTATAATAGTCGATATTTCTCTTTTTGATATCCATTCTTTTGGAATTTCAAACTCTTCCCATTTTTTTATAAATTCTTTATAGCCTCTTAAATCTTTCAAATATTCTTTAAAATTTTTTCCAACTATTTCTAAATGTTTATATTTTTCGTATTGTTCTCTAGTCATATCTGACTTTTCACTATTACAATTTTGACATGATGGTAATAAATTATTAGTAATAGTCGGGCCGCCCATATCTTGTGGATACATATGGTCCATTGTCATTTTTTTGTCACTAAAATATTTTCCACAATATCTGCAAATATGTTTTCCTCCTTTTAATTTAAAAGTCAATTCATAAATTACAAAACGGTATGAAGCATCCTTCCGTATTTTCAAGATTCCATCCTCAATAAAAGCATCGTTTTTCTGCCAAGCATTTCCTATAGAAAATTCTTCCGGTAAATCCATAATCATAGAACACTACCTCCTTTGCTTTTTTTACATTATATAAGCAAATTAAAAAAATAGCAAGCTATATGCTAACTATTTTTTACTTATATTGAATTTCTTTTACAATTTGTCCTGTTTGTAATGATTTTTTTACATCTACAATTTTTTGATTTGAAGAACCTCTAAATTGTAATTTCAAATCTCTCTTATCTTCTTCAAATTTACCATCAACTATGACATCAATATATTTTAGTAATTCTCTTGTTGTTTCATTATCTTTAGCCATTTTTCCTACAACATCTTTCTCAAAGTCGAATCCCGTATAACACCAAATATTTTTATTAGGAAATTTTTCCTTTACCTTCTTTACTAATGGTAATAATCCCTCTTGATTTCTAGGTTCTAATGGTTCTCCACCTAAAAGAGAAAGTCCTGATATGTAATCATGATTCATGTAATCTATTATTTGTTGTTCTTCTTTTTCAGAGAATTCTTTTCCATAATTAAAATCCCATGCACATTGATTAAAACACCCTTTGCAATGATGATTGCATCCACTAACAAATACTGATACTCTAACACCTTCACCATTTGCTACATCTATCTTTTTTATATCTGCATAATTCATACCACGCCTCCAATTTTTTTCTTACATATGTAGAACTCTTTGCTTTATTTCTTTAGTCTTTCCTGCATTCCAGAAATTTTCTCCTAAATACCCACAAGTTCTTCTAACTACTGTCATTTTGCTATGATCTTTGTTTCCACAATTTGGACATTCCCATTCGTTATTATCATTTATTATTATTTCTCCATCAAATCCGCAAACATGGCAATAGTCTGATTTTGTATTAAATTCTGCATATTGTATATTTTCATATATAAATTTCACGGCTTCTTCTAATGCTTTTATATTTTTTTGCATATTTGGTATTTCAACATAGGAAATTGCACCACCTAAAGAGATTTTTTGGAATTCGCTTTCAAATTCTAATTTTTCAAACGCATCTATTTTTTCTCTAACATCTACATGATATGAATTTGTATAATACCCTTTGTCTGTTATATCTTTTATTGTTCCAAATTTTTCTTTGTCTATTCTTGCAAATTTATAACATAAACTCTCTGCTGGTGTTCCATATAATGCAAATCCTATGTTTGTTTCTTTTTTCCATTCTGCTGCCTTATCTCTTAAATGTTCCATTACTTTTATTGCAAAATCATGTCCTTCTGGATTTGTGTGTGATACCCCTTTCATCAGTTTTGTCATTTCATAAATTCCTATGTAACCAAGTGACATTGTTGAATAGCCACCATATAATAGTTTATCTATTTTTTCCCCTTTTGCTAATCTTGATATTGCTCCATATTGCCAATGAATTGGGCTTATATCTGATTTTGTTCCAAGTAATGCATAATGTCTACACATTAATGCTTCTTTGCATAATTCTAATCTTTCATCTAATAATTTCCAGAATTTATCTTCATCTCCATCTGCAATTATCGCAATTTGTGGTAGATTAATACTTACAACCCCTTGATTAAATCTTCCTTCAAACTTGTAGTTTCCGTTTTCATCTTTCCAAGGAGATAAAAAGCTTCTGCATCCCATTGGGCTAAATACATTTCCTTCATAATTTTCACGCATTTTCTTTGCAGATATATAATCTGGATACATTCTCTTTGATGAACATTTTACTGCTAATTTTGTTAAATAATCATATTTTCCACCTTTTAGACAATTATTTTCATCTAGTACATATACAAGTTTTGGAAATGCTGGTGTAACATAAACTCCTGCTTCATTTTTTATTCCTTCATATCTTTGTCTTAGAATTTCTTCTATTATCATTGCATTTTCTTTTATATACGGATCATCATCTTCCAAATGTAAAAATAGTGTTACAAAAGGTGCTTGTCCATTTGTTGTCATTAATGTATTTATTTGATATTGGATGGTTTGAACACCGGCTTTTAGCTCTGCTTTTAACCTATCTTGAACTAAATCTTCTATTGTATCTTCTGGCAATTTTCCTTTATATTTTTTTTCTATTTCTGTTTTAAATTTATCATAACTTTTTCTCAAATATTTTCCTAAATGTTTTATATCAACAGATTGTCCACCATATTGATTACTTGCAACTGTTGCTATAATTTGAGTCATTACAATACACGCAACTTGAAAACTTTTTGGACTTTCTATCATTTTTCCATTCATTACAGTACCATTGTCTAACATATCACCAATATTAACTAAACAACAATTAAAAATTGGTTGTACAAAATAATCTGCATCGTGAAAATGTAAAATTCCATCTTGGTCAGCTTTTATTATTTTTTCTGGTAACAATAATCTTCTTGTTAAATCTCTAGAAACTTCTCCTGCTATATAATCCCTTTGAGTAGAAGCAAGCATTGTATTTTTATTAGAATTTTCTTCAGCTAATTCTTGGTTTTCATTTCTAATTAATCCTAAAATTGTTTCATCTATTGTATTTGACTTTCTTACTAATGCTCTATTGTAACGATATACGATATATTTTTTTGCTAATTCATATTTTCCAATTTTCATTAATTGTTCTTCTATAATATCTTGAATATCTTCAACTAGCATTCTTTTTTTGTCTAAATCTTCTATATGTTGAATAATGTTTTTTATGTCTTCCTTAGATGCTATCTCTTTTCCTTTTACTTCTCTGTTTGCTTTTTCTATTGCTACTGCTATTTTTTGTCTATCATAATCTACAACTCTTCCATCTCTTTTTATTATTTTCATTTGCTTTTCCTCCTATTTTATAGGTTATATTATATATCAAGTTTGTTGTTTTTCTGTTGCAAAAGCAACAAATAGTATTTTTTTTGTATTTATAATAAAAAAGTCTAAAAAGTTTGTTTCAAACTTCTTAGACTTTTTTTTTTACACAAAAATATTTACAGTCTCTTACAGTCTCTATTTAGCAACAAGCACTGGACGAAAATCAAATCGATAATTACTAGCACCACCATCACGGTAAAAATAGAACAGACCAGTACCTATACGATTCCATAGACCACCTCCACGTAGTAAAAATGGAGTGTAATAGCCTACAAAAAAAGAGTAATCTGAGTACCATGATGTTTGACCAATTCCTTCTGTTGATGTTTCTCTTATTGCATCTCCATATATTTTTGTATTCACTCCATAATTTTCTTTTGAGGCTGTATTTATATCTGTTATTCCTAAATCATTACTTGGATATACTGTTACATATTTTGTACTTGTGCTTTCACTTTTTCCATTATTTAGTAATGAATTACCATATGTTGCCAACTCATCACGTCCATTTGCAACCAATCCCGCTGTTCTTTCCCATGCTCCTCCTGATAAATCATATATTCCATATATTGTTCCTGTCGAACTTGATTTTGTTCCATTTTCTTGTGTCCATACATATGCATTTGTTTCGGTTCTCGCATTTAATTTTTCTATTGTTGTTTCAATTACATCTGCATCTGCTGAAGAAGCAGCACTACATCCTGTTACAGCATATACACTTGTTATACTATTATTTAAAGTTACATTATTTATATATATATTCTTCCCATTTAATCCATATTTGCTCTGGCTTAAGTATGCTATTGCTCCCCATTCACTATTTTTCATTAAATGACTATCTGCATTATTTGAATTTAAACCATATATATTATTTTTTCCAGTTAATGCTTTTGATAAGTTAAATGCATCATTATGATTTATATAATTCATTGAATATGTTAGTCCTTGGAATGTTGGATATTTTATTGTTGTTTCTTTTCCACCATATACTCCGTCTGACCAATTTCTTGCACTCAAATCTCCATCGTTTTTATTTCCAGTTTCTGCAGATGATGCATATACTGTATCTTGTGTATATTTTACCTCACTACTTACTCCTTTTGGTGCACTATTATTTCCTCCTGCATATCCAGCTTCAAATTTTGCTACCCATATTCCTGATAATTCTTTGTCCCAGCCTCCATTTGCATATCCTATATTACTTTCGTTTGTAAATGCTGGATGGACTGTGTAGCCTGTTGTTGTGTCTATTGTTTCATCAGTTGTTTTTTGTCTTTTGGCTGTTTGTAATTTTCCTTCCTCATCATAATAATTATCTGTTGTTCCGATTAAAAATACTATATCACATGTTTGTGTACTGCTATTTATCTTATATGCATATCTTGGTATCCATACCCACATACTTCCATCTTCTGTTTGCGCATTTGCCCATTTTTTTGTTGTATAGTCATACCAGTTTTTATCTGTATATGTTGTTTTTTCTGTTATTCCTTCTTTATCTTCTTCTGGTTCTGTAAATTTGATTGGTGTCATTCCTGTTAGTAATTCTGGTGAATTTACTTTTTTAACATTTTGCCATGTTCCATTTGCTACTAATTTTTCTTCTGATAGTCCCCCTGTGTATATGTCTGATATATCTATTTCATATTTGCCTTTATCTGTTGTTATTCCTTTTATTGTTGTTCCATCTTCTTCATAATTTATATCACCATATTTTTCTAATATGCTTTTTAAGTCATATTCTGTTATTTCTCCAGTGCTTTCTGCTTGTTTGGCATATATTTCTAATTGTATTTGTTCTTTTACATTCGCTATTTCACTTTGTCTTTTTGCTTCTTTTGCGTTTTCAAATAATCCTGTATTGGTTATTGCCTGGATGCTTATTCCTGCTAAAATTAATAAAATAACGATTGTTATTACTAGTGCTACTAGTGTTATACCCTTAATGCTTTTTTCTTTCATTGTTTTTCTCCTAATTTTTCCTTTGAATTTTAGTACACAATTTATTATGTACTAAAATTATTTTACCATAGTTAAATTTTTAGTTCAACAATTATTAAATATTTTTTTATGAAATTTCGAGTTTTGTTACTTGATTTTTAATTATAATTAATTGTTGCATTTATCACACTTTTATTATATAATACAACAAAAAACAGGAGTGAATATAAATGAATTCATCAGCCCAATTCGAGGAATTTTTTAAAGATTTTTCTTTCAACTGCAAAAACGTACAAAAAAAATCTTTTAAAAAAGGACAGACAATAACAACTTATATTCAAAAGAGAAATCAAGTTTGTATTTTACAAAATGGTGAGGCAGACTTAGTAAGATACGACTTTAATGGAGATAAATCTATAATTGAACATTTTACAAAAAATGATATTTTTGGTGAAGCTTTTTATATAGTAACCACAAACAATGAACTTTATGTAGAAGCTAAAAAAAATTGTGATGTTTTATTTTTTATTTATGATAATGTTTATCATAAATGCAGAAATAATTGTAAATTTCATCAAGTATTATCAGAGAATTTTTCTGACCTTATTTTAAATAAAGTTACTAGTCTTAATACAAGAATTGAAATTTTAACTAAAAGAACTATTCGTGATAAATTACTAGGATATTTTTCTATTTTGTCTACAAGAAGTCTTTCCGCAACATTTACTCTTCCATTTTCTTTGACTGATTTGGCTGATTTTTTGAGTGTTGATAGAAGTGCTATGATGCGTGAATTAAAACTTTTAAAAGATGAAGGTTTTATTAAAAAAAATGGAAATAAAATTACTTTGTTATTCAAATAAATATTAAAATAAAAAGGTTATTCTTTATGCGTATAATACACAAATTTGAATAACCTTTTCATTTTTATAAAATTTATTTTCTTTCTTTCGCAGCTTTTACTAATCCAACAAATAATGGTGCTGGTTTATTTGGTCTTGATTTTAATTCTGGATGGAATTGGCCAGCTATAAAATACGGATGTTCTTTTTGACTTAATTCAACTATTTCAACTAATTTCCCATCAGGAGATGTTCCTGAACAAATCAATCCTGCTTTTTCTAATCTTTCTTTGTAATCATTATTATATTCAAAACGATGTCTATGTCTTTCAGATATTTCTGTTTTTCCGTATACTTCTTGTGCTAAAGTTCCTTCTTTTATAATACAAGGATATGCTCCAAGTCTCATTGTTCCACCTTTTTTGTCTATTCCTTTTTGTTCTTCCATAATATGAATTACTTGATTTTTAGACTTTTCATCAAATTCAGCAGAATTTGCATCTTTTAATCCTAATATATCTCTTGCATACTCTACAACAACCATTTGCATTCCTAGACAAATTCCTAAAAATGGTATTTTGTTTTCTCTTGCAAATTTTATTGTTGTAATTTTTCCTTCTATTCCTCTATTTCCAAATCCTCCAGGAACTATAATTCCATCAAATCTATCTAATTTTTCTTGTACTGTATCTTTTGTTATAGTTTCACAGTCGATTAATTCTATTTCTGTTTCAACATTATTTTCAAATCCAGCATGTTTTATACTTTCTATAACTGATATGTATGAATCTTCTAGTTTTATATATTTTCCAACTATTGCTATTTTTACTTTATTATTTTTATCTATTTTTCTTATCTTTTCAATCATTTCTGCCCATTTTGAATTATCTGGAATATAATTATCTAATCTTAAATGATTGCAAACTTCTCTTGCTAGACCTTCTTCTTCTAGCATTAATGGTACTGCATATAAGCAATCTGCTGTTTTGTTTTGTATAACACTTGTTTTTCTTACATTACAGAATAATGCTAATTTTTCTCTTATTGTATCTGGTATTTCTTGTTCTGTTCTACAAACTAATATATCTGGTTGAATTCCCAAACTTTGTAATTCTTTTACTGAATGTTGTGTTGGCTTTGATTTTATTTCATTTGAACCATAGATGTATGGCAATAATGTAACATGTATAAAGCAAACATCTTCTGGATTTCTTTCTAGTCCAACTTGTCTAATTGCTTCTATTATTGACAATCCTTCTATATCTCCGACTGTTCCTCCAACTTCTGTTATAACTATATCCGTATCTGTCCCTTCAAATCCATAGATTCTTTCTTTTATTTCATTTGTTATATGAGGAATAACTTGAACTGTTTTTCCTAAGTAGTCTCCTTTTCTTTCTTTTTCTATTACATTTGAATATATTCTTCCCATTGTTACACTTGAATTTTTGGTTAAGTTTTCGTTTATAAATCTTTCATAATGTCCTAAATCTAAGTCTGTTTCAGCTCCATCATCTGTAACAAATACTTCTCCATGTTCATATGGGTTCATTGTTCCTGGATCTACGTTTATATATGGATCAAACTTTTGTATTGTCACTTTATATCCTCTATTTTTTAATAATCTTCCTAATGATGCAGCTGTTATTCCTTTTCCTAGTCCTGATACTACACCACCTGTTACAAAAATGTATTTTGTGTTCATTTTTTATTCCTCCTATTTTTTCTTTTAAAAAAATAAAAAAAGATTAAAAAAATTGCCTTTCAAATTCGGTTTTTTTTTAATCTATTATTAGTTTATCACTTATTTTTTTTAATGGCAAGCATTTGGATAAAAATAGTATAAAATTATTAAAATATTTTTATCTTGATTTCAACAAAAATCATTCGACAAATTTCGAGCCTGGATATTATTATCATTCAAGAAAATTTAATATAACATCATTTGGTTATTTTAGTATATTTTAATGTTATATACCCATAGCTATTATTATCAAAAGAATAAGTTCCACCAATATAAATTGAATAATTTTTAGTTGTGAATAATGTATAAATTTTATTTTCATTTTCCATTCCACATCCCCCGTCTAGATTAAATAATGAATATTCTCCTTTTCTTTTTAAATATATTTTTCCTGTATAATCAATACATTTATCAATATTATCTATATTATGATTTATATCATTCCAAGCACCTGCATTCAAAGTATTTATTAAAATTGTTTTTGCATATATTTCTTTACCATCTATCCAATTTCCAATTTTTTTTTCTTCTTCTGAATAATTTATATTATTTTTTAATAAATCATATTCTGTTTTATCTATTGTTATTTGTTCTCTATTTCCTGTTATCACAGTATTTATTTTATTTTCATAACTACTCAAAGTTCTATTTTCTAAATTTTGTGCATTTATCATAGATTCTTTTGCTTGTTTTGCATTTTTGAATAATCTTGTTTGATTTATTGTTAATATTGATATACCAGCTAATATTAATAAAATAATAATTGTAATTACTAGTGCTACTAGTGTTATTCCTTTGTTTTTTCTCGATTTTTTCATTGTATTCTCCTTTTCTTTATTAAGCTGAAAACTTAATAAATATTTAAACACCTTAAACACCGCTATTTTTCAAAGAATTTAATTTATAACTGTAAAAATTTTTCAAAAATAAATCTTGCATTTTCACTTTTACTATGATATATATTAAGAAAAAAATATTTATTAAGTTTTCAGCTTAATTTTATAAAAAAACTTCAATATAAATCTTTCATTTATATTAAAGTTTTTTTATTCTCTTACTTTTTCCAAATACGAAATCCATATGTCACTAACGTCTTTTATTCAATATCTTCTATTTGTGTTACTATTATATCATTTAAAAGCGGGCGTTTTTCCAACTCTTTATGTTCATCCCATTTTTTATTTCTTCATCACTAAATTCAAGCATTTCCACCGCCTCCTAATTTAATTATTTTAATTTTTCAATTTCTTCTATTTTTAGTCCTGTTATTTCTGCTACTTCTTCTTTTGAATTGTTTCTACTTAATAATTTTTTTGCAATTGCAATGCTGTTATCCATTATTCCTTGTTTAATTCCTTCTTTTTTACCACGTCTATATATACGTTTGTTATCTTGTTGAATTGTTTCAAATACTGCCATCATATTTTCATCACCTCCTATATTTAGTTTATTTAGAAATTCATCTGTTTTCTCTTTTCCTATTTTATTTTTTATTATTTGAGTTAACATTATTTTAAATATTTCTTTTATATTATTTGAATAATTTTCTTTGTCTTTATTTATTATTTCTACTATCTTTTCTATATAATTTGCTATTTGCTCATTATCTTTTGCTTTTTCTATTAATAATGCTTTTGTCATAAATGATGGTGTTTCTAACAATTTTTCTTCTGTATAATTATTTATATCTACAAGAATATATTTTGCAAATTTTATTGCTTTTTCTAGTATGCTTGATACTTGTGCTTCATTAAATGTCTTTGATACATTCCATTTTTGTTTTCCTGTATATAAAACTATTGCATTTACTCTTGGGTACAAATAATCTTTCCTTTTACATTCTTTTTCATCTATTGCACTTTCTACTATTGCCATTTCGTATTTTAAAATTCTAAATGGCATTCTATAATCTACTTTTGATTGATGTTCTATCAAGAAAAATTCATTTTTACCTTTTAATTTATATACTACATCTGCTCCTTCATTTTGCATTATAGTATTTATATAGCTTGAATTATATTGTTCTATATCTTCTGGTTTTAAGTTTATTTTTAAAAGATTTTTGGCTATTTCTAAACAACTCTACTTTTTACCTTCTTTCCTTCCCA
>JABLTL010140931.1_pt1 | contig 36977 bp, 33 predicted proteins | sample 7160151 | NCBI WGS metagenome assembly JABLTL01 (sample SAMN14651223, study PRJNA627086) | human gut metagenome | isolation source: feces | host: Homo sapiens
ATAATAATTTGATTAATGTATACTATAGACTTAGAAATGATTTGAGTTATAGAGTAGAATACTATTATGATAATAAGATTGATAATAATGTTACTGATACAATTACTAATGTAACTTATGGAACAAAAACTACTTATACTGATAAAATAAGAGAAGGTTATAGATTTGATAAAGCTACTGGTAATGATGTAGCAGTTAAAGATAATAGTAATATAGTTAGGGTATATTATAAAACAATAGATGATTTACATTACAACGTAGAATACTATTTTGATGGTGAAATTAATGATAAGTTATCTTATACGGAATCAAATGTAGTATATGGAACAAGAACAAGTTATAAAGATGTTGATCATACTGGATATTATTTTGTAGAAGCTAAATATAATAATGAAATAGTTACAAATAATAATATTACGGTAAAGGTTTACTTTAAAACAATTGATGACTTAAGTTATAAAGTAGAATATTATTATGACGGCGAGTTAGATGAAGATGCTGGCTATACTGTAAATAATGTTATCTATGGAACAGAAACTACTTATCTTGATAAGAATAAAGAAGGTTATAAGTTAGATGATGTAAAAGGAAATGAGATTAAAGTTGTAGATAACGATAGTATTGTTAGTGTATACTATGTTAAGGATTACTTTAATTATACTATAGAGTATTACTTTGAACAAATAAAAGGTAAAGGATATACTAAGGATAGTAGTCTTACCGAAGAAAATGAAGCTTTATTCGAAGAAGAAATTAATGAATATCCTGATAAAATTAAAGAAGGTTATGAATTTAATAGTGTAGAGGGAATGCCTTTAGTTATAGGAACGAATGAAGATGATAATGTTATTAGAGTATACTATAATTTAATTAAGAGTAATGTTACAGTTGTAGTAGAAGACGAAGATAGTAATAAAATTAAGGATGATGAAACTACAACAGGAAGAATTTATGATGATTATGAAGTTGATACTCCAGTTATTCCTGGTTATACTTTAGTAGAAGTTATTGGTGATACTAAAGGTGAATATGCTGAAGATGATAAAGTTGTTAAATTTGTATACAAGAAAATAGTACAAGAAGTTGCACCAATTACTGGTGTAGATGGTATCAATGGTCTTGGTTCTATTATTGGAATGATTGCATTTATGCTTATTATTCTAAGAAGAAGAGAAGAGGCTTAGTAAAAAAATGGTTCAAATAAGAGCCATTTTTTCATTTTCTGACATAGTTTGCATACTATTTATTAGGTGAATGGAATGTTTAAAAAAGTTTGTTATTTAATTATTTGTGTAATATTTGGATGTGGATTTGTTTATGCTGAGGAGGATACATCATTAGCTGAAAATGCAAAAAGTGCAATTATAATGGAGGCATCTACGGGAGATATTTTATTTGAAAAGAATAGTTATGAGAAACTTCCACCAGCATCAATGACAAAAATAATGACAATGCTTCTTATAATGGAGAATATAGAAAAAGGTAATTTATCTTGGGATGATGAGGTAACAGCTAGTGAAAATGCTAGTAGTATGGGTGGTTCACAAATTTTTTTGGAAGCTGGCGAGGTTATGAGTGTTAAAGATATGGTGAAGGGTATTGCTATTGCATCGGGAAATGATGCTGCTGTTGCAATGGCCGAAAAAATAGCGGGAACAGAGGAAGAGTTTGTTAAGCTTATGAATAATAGAGCCAAAGAACTAGGGTTAGAAAATACTAATTTTAAAAATGTTACGGGGTTAGAGGCTGAAAATCATTACTCTTCTGCTCACGATATGGCTGTTATGGCAAGAGAACTTATTAAGCACGAAAAAATTTTGGAATTTACGGGTACTTATGAGGATTATTTGAGAGAAAATACGGATAAGAAATTTTGGCTTGTTAACACTAATAAATTAGTTAGATTTTATCAAGGTGTAGATGGCCTTAAAACTGGATATACAGGAGAAGCTGGATATTGTCTTACATCGACAATGAAGAGAGGTAATATGCGAATTATTACTGTTGTTATGAATGAGCCAGATTCTGCAACTCGCAATAGCGAAACTGTTAAAATGCTTGACTACGCTTTTGGAATGTATAAGGTTGACACGATTGTAGCTAAGGGTAAGGTCGTGGATAAGAGGGAAATTCCTTCGGGTGATAAGGTTAATATTGAGATAAGTGCAAAGAGTGATATTAATGTTTTGAGACGAAAAATGGATAAAGATAGGGATATTTCTTATAAAACGGAGGTATATGACATTAAACTTCCAGTAAACAAGGGGGATGTTGTTGGTAAAATTTATTTATATGAGGGAAGCAAGAAAATTGGTAGTGGCGATCTTACTGTTAAGGATAATGTAAAGAAAGCAGGGTTATTTAAGGTATATATTAGAAATATTGGCAGAGTACTTAGTGGGAAAATGGGATAGAACTTAAATAGTTCTAAATATTATTATGATTTTAATGGTTATATGTTGTATGTTAATGGAAAGGCTGTTAATTAATAGTCTTTCTTTTTGTTTTTGGGTAGTAAAAAACACTTAGTGCAGATCTAAGTGTTTTTAGAGTGAATTTTATATCTGTATGCAGATAGAAATCGGAGTAATGAAATGTTTTTTCATTACCACTAATAATATAGCATTTTTTGAGGAAAATGGCAAGACATTTTGAGAAAATGGTAAGATGTGTTATAATTTTTTTGGTGGTGGTTTGTTATTATGGAAGAGAAAAAATGGAATATAATTTATTTTATTATGTTAATTGCTATTATTGTGTTTTCTTTTGTTATGGGAATAATGGATGCTTTTTATGACAATGTTATCGGGTTTTCTATTATTGGTGTATTTATTTCCTTAGCTGTACATTTTATTTGTATATTATTAATGAGAGACAAGGTTAATAAATATTATGATGTAAGGGCAATGTTTGGGAAGGAAATTCTTATATTTTTATTATTATTTATTTCTCTTATGGGTGTTAAGGTGGGACAATTAATAAACCCTAATAAACCGATAGAACCTGGAAATCTTGCTTATACTATTTCTTATTGGACTACTGAATGTGGAGAACAATATTTAAAATTATATGATAATAATACTTATGAATTTGTATATTATTATAAGGATGCGTATGGTAACTTTAAACATAAAAGGGGTACTTATGATTATGATATTGAACAATTGATTAGTAATTTCCCTAAATATCAGGATAATAGTTTATACAATGATTATTCAGTAAAGAAAAGTAGTGGGGAAAGGTATTCTACTAATAAGAATAATACTGAACTACAAAGTTTTTTAAAGAGTATAGATGTATCTTTAGATAAGTGTTTAATGAGTGAATATGATTAAAAACGGTATGAATAATATTACAGTTTTTGAAAAACTGTAATATGGTACTTGTAATTTTTGGAAATTTGTATGTATAAGAATGGTGTTAGTTCTTATACTTTTTTTATCTTTAATTGAATAATATTAAATATTTATTGTCCTATTATAGTAATTTTGTGATAGAATATATATTGAAAAACGGTTGGTATTGATGAAAAAAAGAAGAAGTAAGGCTTTATTTTGATAAAGATAGTGATATAGAAAAGGTAAAAGATGTACTCACCCCAATAGGATAAAATGTAAAGAAGGTGTAAAAAATGGAGAGATATAGAGAGATTGAAAAGAGTATTATTAAGAAATATCGTAAAGAAATTTGGAGTAGATTTGTTCGGGCAATTAAGGATTATGAACTTATTAATAAGGAAGATAAAATTATGGTTTGTATAAGTGGCGGTAAGGATAGTTTCTTACTTGCTAAGTGTATGCAAGAAATTAAGAGACATGGTCAGGTCGATTTTGATGTAAAATATGTTTGTATGAACCCTGGATATAGTGAGAAAAATTTACTTATGATTATGGAAAATGCAAAGACACTTAATATTCCTTTGGAGATATTTAATAGTGATGTTTTTGAAGTAGCAGAGAAGCTAGCGGAAGAAAATCCTTGTTATATGTGTGCAAGGATGAGAAGAGGCTTTCTTTATAGTAAGGCACAGGAACTTGGATGTAACAAAATTGCTCTTGGACACCATTTTGATGATGTAGTAGAAACAACACTTTTATCTATGTTTTATGGTTCGGAGATAAAGACAATGATGCCTAAACTTCATAGTGATAATTTTGAAGGATTAGAACTTATTAGACCTTTATATTTAGTAAAGGAGCGAGATATTATTAATTGGAGAAATAGTAATAATCTTACATTTCTTAACTGTGCTTGTAAATTTACGGAAAGAGTTAGTATTGAGGGAGATAGGGTTAGTAAGAGGAAAGAGATTAAAGAACTTATTAAGAAACTTAGAGAAGTTAATCCTAATATAGATAGTAACATTTTTAAGAGTATGGATAATGTTAATTTGTCTTGTGTCCTTGGAACAAAGAGAAATGGAGAGTATAGAAGTTTTTTAGAAGATTATGATAAGAAAAAATAAAGTGACCTAAATTTATGTTTTAGTGGTATAATAGTGTAAAGGGAAAAGGATGTGATTTTATGTATTTTTTTGTAGGTATTAAGGGTGCTGGAATGAGTGCTCTTGCTATGGTTATGAAGAGGCTTGGCTATGAAGTTAGTGGTAGTGATTTGGATAAGCATTTTTTTACAGAAGAGGGATTAATTAAGGATAATATTCCTTTCTATTCTTATAATAGAGATAATATAAAAAATGGATATGTAATTATTAGAGGTGCAAGTATAACGGATGATAATGAGGAGATTGTTAGAGCAAAAGAGCTTGATTTAGAAATTATTGATTATCACGAGATGGTAGGAAGACTTACTAGAGAGTTCAAGACTATAACAGTGGCTGGATGTCACGGCAAAACAACTACTAGTGCGATGCTTGCTCATATATTTGATGGAATAATGGGATGTAATTATTTAATTGGAGATGGTACGGGTGGTGCTGAAAAAAATAATGAATTCTTTGTATTAGAGGCTTGTGAATATAGGAGACATTTTCTTGCTTATACACCTTATTATGCAATTATTACTAATATTGATTTAGATCATGTTGATTATTTTCAAGATATAGATGATATAATTAGTGCTTATAAGGATTATGCTGATAAGGCTACAAAAATGGTTATTGCTTATGGTGATGATGAAAATGTTCAAAAGATGATTACTAGTAGTGATATTGTCTATTATGGAATTGGGGAAAATAATAGTGTTCGGGCTGTTAATATTATTTATAGTGAAAAGGGTAGTAAGTTTGATGTTCTTATTGATGGTAAGTTATATGGTAAGTTTGATTTGCCTTTATTTGGTGAACATCAGGTTCTCGATGCCCTTGCTTGCATTACTGTATGTTATCTTGAAAATATGAATAGTGTAGAAGTACAAAATGTGTTTAAAAGTTTTAGTGGTGCAAAAAGGAGATTTACGGAAACTGTTGTTGGTAATTCAATAATAATTGATGATTATGCTCATCATCCTAATGAAGTAGAAACGGTTATTAATGCGTGCAAGCAAAAATATAAAGGTAAAAAATTGATTGCTATTTTTCAACCGCATACTTTTACTAGAACAAAGGAATTTGCTGATGATTTAGTAAAAGAATTTTCTAAGATAGATGAAGCTTATATTCTTGATATTCATCCAGCAAGAGAAAAGCAAGAGGATTATCCAGATGTTACTTCTAATATGATAGTTAGTAAACTTAAAAATGGTCATCTTTTAAATAAGGATAATGCTGAGGAACTTGGTCAGTATGATAATAGTGTATTTATGTTTATGAGTCCTAATGATGTTTCTTATTATGAAAATTTGGTTAAGGAAATGAAGAGTAAATAACTTTATTGGTTTACTCTTTTTCCACTTGTTTTGATATAGAAATTGTAGCAGTAATGATGCAGAAATTTAAAAATTGCATTAAAATATTTGCATTTTTTCAAATTCTGCATAGTTACAGATATGAATATTTGCCCCCAATAGGGTAAAAAGCCTCTTGAAATATATTTTAAATAATGGTAATATGAAGATAGGTGATTTTTGTGAAAAAGGTTTTTATTTTAATTTTGGTAGTTATACTTATTTTTCTATTACTATTTGTAAATCACAGTTTTGGTTATTCTAAAGTTGAAATGATTTATGAAATGGAAACAGGGTCACAAACCATAGTATTAGGTGTTCCTAAATATAGTATAGAGTGTAATAATAGTATTAATAGTTATACTTATAAATATAAGAATTTTCGTAGTATGAAGATTCTTAAAAAGGAGATATCGGATTATTTAAATACATTAAATAAAAGGACTTATAATGGTGCTGAATACTATTATAATAAAAATGAAGATTATTCAATATATGAATATGAGGTAAGACCTGCTTTTATTTATAATACCATTTCTTATAAGGTTAAGGTTGGTGATTATGCAGAAAATATGAAGTTAAATGATTATAAAAAGTTCCTTAAATATATGAGAGTGTTTAGAAGTTTTAATGGTGGTACAATTTATCTTAGTGATGATTTTGATACTAAGGTAATTGGTACATTTAAAGATGACTTTTCTAAAGATAGTAGTGGTAATTATGTATTTAGTGCTACAATTAAAATACTTAATTATAAAAAGATAAATAATGAAAAAGCAGAGGTTTATACTTTGGAAGAATCTAATGGTAGTTATTATATAGAAAATGGTAAATTATATTACACGAGAAATGATATAAAAAGTGATTATGATGATTTGAATATACCAAAGAAAAGTGTTTTTACTATTCAAGAAGATGGTAGTTTACTTTTAGATGATAATTACTTAAAAGATTATTATAGTAATGATGTGAAATTTGTTGTTAATAATTGATAAGAAAGGAATTGATATTATGGATATGATAGAAATGCAAAAGAAAATTTACGAGAATAAGGTTAATAAGGGATTTAATGTAACTGACGTAACGAAAGAGTTTTGTCTTCTTTATGGCGAAGTTGGCGAAGCTTATGAGGCATATACGAAGAAAAAGGAGGATTTTGGAGAAGAACTTGCTGATATTGCTATTTATTTAATGGGAATTGCTGAGATTACAGGCATTAATCTTGAAGAAGAAATAATTCATAAGGTTAAAAAGAATGAGGGAAGAGTATACAAAAAAATTAATGGTGTTAATGTAAAGGTTAGTGAATAATATGAATATAGAATATGAAGTTAGAGTACTGGAAATAGATGCACTAAATTTTCAAAAAAAGTTAGAAGAGTTAGGCGCTGTAAAAAAATGGGAAAGATTACAAAAAAGATATACTTACGATTTTACTCCGAAGAGGGATAATAGTTGGGTGAGACTTAGAACTAATGGTGAAGAAACAACCCTTACTATAAAAACTGTAGGGGATAAAAATGATTTAGGAGGAACGCAAGAACTTGAAGTTGTTGTTTCTGATTTTGAAAAAATGAATGATATATTGGAAATGCTAGGATATAAACATAGAAATTATCAAGAAAACAAGAGAATTAGATATATACTGGATGAAGTTGAAATTGATATTGATACTTGGCCTCTTATTCCTACTTATGCTGAAATTGAAGGCAAAAATAAAGAAGTGGTAATTGCTATTTTGAAAAAACTGGATTATTTTGGTAGTGATAAGGTAACTACACTAGATGTTACTAGTATATATAATGATATTTACAATATAGATGTATTAAATATAAAGGAACTTTATTTTGATTAAAAAAATATATATAAAAAATACTTGAAAAACTTACAAAAATAACTTGCTTTTTCTTTTTTTATTTGTTACAATATTGATAGTTTTGAAGAGGTGGTACGGTACTATGGATAAAAGTTTAAAAATGATTGAAGATGAGGCAAGAAAAAGAGGTATTCCTTTAATGCTTAATGATGGTATGGATTTTATGCTTGACTATATTTATAAAAATAATGTTAAATCTATTTTGGAGATTGGTAGTGCAATTGGTTGGAGTAGTATGAAAATGGCCTTGGTTAGTTCGGATATTTCTGTTGTTACAATAGAAAAGGATACTTATAGATATAATGAGGCTTTGTGTAATATTAATGATATGAATTTGGGTAGTAGAATATCTATATATAATATGGATGCTTGTGAGTTTGAGACTGATAAAAAATTTGATCTTATTTTTATTGATGCTAGTAAGGGTAAAAATAAGTTATTTTTTGAAAAATTTTGTAATAATTTAACAGAAAAGGGAGTAATTATTACGGATAATCTTTCTTTTCACGGTCTTGTTCAAAATGATAGTTTGATTAAAACTAAAAATCAAAGAGGGCTTGTTAATAAGATTAAGGATTATATTTCTTTTTTAGAAAATAATACAGAATATGTAACGGAATTTATTAATATTGGAGATGGTATTAGTATTTCAAAAAAGAAATAGGAGGTGCTTATATATGAAAAAGTTTATTGTAAATGCTGGTTCGAGGGATGAACTTAATTATTTAAAGGATTTGGATATTAGTGGTATTATTGTTTCTTTAGAAGGTCTTAGTGCTAGTTATAATTTTACAGTTAGTTTAGATGAAATTGATGATATTATTCGTATGTATCAAGACAAAATGGTTATAATTAGTATGAATAAGATGATGTATGATAAGGATTTGGCTTTGATAGAGAGAACCCTTAGGGCTCTTAAAGAAAAAAAGGTACTTATTATGTTTTATGATATGGGCGTTTTTAATATTGCAAGAAGGCTTGGTATGAGTGAAATGCTGATTATTTCGCAAGAACATTTGAATGCTAGCACGATTAGTAATCGATTTTATCAAAAACGGGGTATCAATTATTCGTATATTACGAGTGATATTACATATAATGAAGTTAGTGAAATCAAAGATAGCGGTATGAAAATACTCTATAATATATATGGACATATTCCAATGTTTTATTCGAGGAGAAGTTTAATTAGTAACTATCTTAAGTATATAAATAAGAGGAAAAATGGAAACCTTTATTATATGAAACATAATGACGATTTTTATCCAATCAAGGAGGAGTCTGAGGGGACGTGCATTTATAGTAAGTGTATTGATTTAACTTCAGAAATTTCGAAAATGGATGATGATATTTATTTAGTTATTAATTTATTCGATACTCATAATTATAAGGATATAATGGAAAAAATTATCAGTATGAAGAAAACGGATGATGATAAATATTTGGGTTTTTATGAGACTGGCAGTATGTATAAGGTAAAGAAAGGGGACTTATAATATGGAACATAGTTTAAATGTATATAATAAGGAAAGAAAAATTGAACTTTTAAGTCCTGCTGGTAATATGGATAGATTAAAAACGGCTTTTTTGTATGGTGCTGATGCGTGCTATATTGGAGGAAGGGAGTTTAGTTTACGAGCTAATGCTAAAAATTTTAGTAATGATGAAATAAGAGAAGCTGTAAATTATGCTCATAGTTTGGGGAAAAAAATATATGTAACTGTAAATATTGTGTTTCATAATGAGAATATAGGAGGACTTACAGATTATTTAAAGTTCCTTTCGGATGCTAATGTAGATGCTATTATAGTTTCGGATCCTTTTATTATAGATTTGGTCAAAGATAGTGATATTAAAATTCCTATTCATATTTCAACTCAATATTCGGTGTTAAATATAGAAGCAATTTTATTTTTCAAGGAACTTGGGGTGGAAAGAGTGGTTTTGGCCCGCGAAGCGTCACGTGAAAATATAAAGAATATAATTGATAAGACTGGTATGGAGATTGAAGCTTTTGTGCACGGGGCGATGTGTAGCAGTTACAGTGGCAGGTGCGTGCTTAGTAATTATTTTACGAATAGGGATGCTAATCGTGGTGGCTGTGCTCAGGTGTGCAGATGGGAATTTGATTTGTATGATCAGGATAAAAATAAAATAGATGCAGATACTAAGTTTACAATGAGTACCAAGGATTTATCTATGATTGATAATATTGGTGATATGATAGATATTGGTATAAGTTCCCTTAAAGTTGAGGGCCGGATGAGAAGTGATTACTATGTGGCAACTGTCATTAATACATACAAAAGTGCTATTAATGATTATTATGATGGTAAGTTAACTTCTGAAAAAAGAGAGTATTATAAAAAGGTTTTGGCAAGAGTTAGTAATAGAGATAATACGGAGCAATTTTACAATCGTCTTCCTAGCGTTAACGAACAGTATTATTTGGGTAGACAAGAAGAATCTAATCAGGATTTTTTAGGAGTTGTTCTTGATTATGATGATGAAACTGGTCTTGCTAAGGTTGAAGAAAGGAACTTTTTTAAAGAGGGAGATATGGTAGAATTTTTTGGGCCTAATATTTCGGTATTTTCTTTTCAAATGGGGAATATATATAATGAGGATGGAGAAATTTTAGAATGTGCAAGACATCCTAAAGAGATTATTTTCTTTAAAGTGCCTAAAAAAGTGTATCAAAATGATATTCTTAGAATAAAAATATAAAAAAGATATAATTTTACTTGACAAAGGTAAAAAAAAATAGTAAAATTTTGAAATGTTAAGAGGTGAATTAAATGTCAGATAAAATATATTTAACTAATGAAGGATTTTTAGAAATTGAAGAAGAACTTAATAATTTAAGAGAGGTTAAAAGACCTGCTATTATTAAGGCTTTGAAGGATGCTAGAGCTCTTGGTGATTTATCAGAAAATGCTGATTATGATGCGGCTAGAAATGAACAAGCACAAATAGAAGGTAGAATAGTAGAACTTGAAAAGATTTTGGAAATTGCTGAACTTATAGAGAAGAAAGATACTGATAGTGTTGGTCTTGGTACTACTGTTAAGATTAAGTATTTGGAAGATGATGATGTTGAAGAGTACCGTATTGTTGGTTCTAAGGAAGCGGATCCATCTGAGGATAAGATTAGTAATGAATCTCCTCTTGCTAAGGCTATAATGGGTGCTAAGGCTGGAGAAGTTCGTAGTGTTGAAAGTCCTAATGGTAAGTATGATGTAGAAATATTAGAAATTTTGTAGGAGGAAAAAATGAGAGAAGAAATTATTGTTAAAGTTGAAGGAGAAGAATGGAAGAAGCTAATTGATAAGGCTTTTGATAGGGTTATTAAAAAGGCTCACATTGATGGTTTCAGAGATGGAAAGGCACCTAGAAGTGTATATGAAAAGAAATATGGTATAGGTGAACTTTTAGAAGAGGCACTTGATAGTGCTATTCAAAATAAGTATACTGAAGTTATTAATGAAGGAAAGATTATTCCTGTTATGCAACCTAAGGTAGATGTTGTTAGTTTAGATGAAAATGGTATGGAAGCTAAGCTTATTTTTATTACTAGTCCAAAGGTTACATTAGGTGATTATACTAAACTTGATGTAAAAAAAGAAGATGTAATTGTTAGCAAAGAAGAAGTAGAAGAAGCTATTAAACATTTACAAGATGATTATGCAGAAAAAGTTTCAAAAGAAGGTAAAATTGAAGAAGGAGATACAGCTGTTATTGATTATGAAGGGTTTAAAGATGGAGTAGCTTTTGATGGTGGTAAAGGTGAAGACTTTGAACTTGTAATTGGTAGTCATACATTTATTCCTGGATTTGAAGAAGGTCTTATTGGTTTAGCAAAAGATGATGAAAAGGATTTAAAACTTACTTTCCCAGAGGATTATCATGCTGAAGAACTTAAAGGTGCTAAGGTAGTATTTAAGGTTAAGGTTAAGGATGTAATGACTAGGGAAGTTCCTGAACTTGATGAAGATTTCTTTGCTGATCTTGGTATGGATGATATTAATTCTAAGAAAGATTTAGAAAAGAAAGTTGAAGAAGAACTTAAAGAAGAAAAAGAAAAGAAAATTGAAGGCGAATATATTGACGCTATCATAAAGAAGGCTATTGAAAATACGGAATTTGAAATGGATCCTGAGTTCTATCACGAAGAAGCTCATAGTATGTATCACGAAATGATTCACAATATGAGTAGATATGGTATTAAAGAAGAGGAATATCTTAAATATAATAATACGACAGAAGAAGAGATAATTAAAAACTTTGAAGAAGAAGCTAAGTTTAGAGTACAAGGCAGACTTATGATTGGTGAAATTATTAATAATAAGAAGTTCGATGTTACAGAAGAAGAATTAGAAAATAAGATTAAAGAACTTTGTGAAAAACATAATGTAAGTAAAGAAGAATTATTAAGTGAAAAAGATGCTAAGGAAATGTTAAAAAGCCAAATTTTATTTGATAAAGTTATTGATTTCTTGAAAAATTAATGACTTTTTCTTTACTTTTGATTTTATATTTGTTATACTTAGTGGGTAGGGTTAATATTTTTTAGTAGGAGGAATTATTTAATGACTGCATTACAAAGTATAATACTGGGTATTATTCAAGGACTTACGGAACTTCTTCCGGTCAGTTCTTCGGCCCATTTAAATATATTTCCGTGGTTACTAGGATGGAGTGAGATACCTGATAGTTTTGATATTGCTCTTCATTTTGGTACTCTTATGGCTATTACGATTTTCTTTTTTAGAGATTGGATTGACTTAATAAAGGGAGGCTTTAATAAAGTCTTTAAGAAGGAAGATAGTGTTAATGGTCGAATGTTTTGGTATATAATGATTGCCACAATACCAGCAGGAATACTTGGAATGATTTTAGAAAAGATATCGGGTAAGATATTTAATACAATAAATAAGGAAATGATAGCAATAGCGGTAATGCTTATTGTTATGGGTATTCTTTTATACGTTGTTGATAGTAAATGTAAAACTAGAATTAGATATGAAAAGATTAATTTTAAACAGGCTTTTTTGATTGGTATGTCACAAGCAATAGCGGGTGCTTTTCCTGGAACATCAAGGTCAGGTATTACGATGACTGTTGCTCGTGCTATGAAGATTGATAGAGAAAGTGCTGCTAAGTTTTCGTTCTTACTTTCTACGCCAATGATTGCAGCTGCTGTTCTTGTTAGTATGGGAGATTTTGTTTTTAATACAGCTTTTGTACTTGGAGTTCTTTCTAGTTTTATAGTAGGTATTTTAGTTATTAAGTTTTTACTTGATTATCTTAAAAAAGGAAGTTTTAAAGTATTTGCTGTATATAGAGTAGTACTTGGACTTGTAATTATAGGATTAGTTATTTTTAGATAATTATCCTTTTATGCCGAATTAGTTTAGTGGTAGAACAGAAGCATGGTAAGCTTCAGAGGGCAGTTCAATTCTGCCATTCGGCACCAGATTGATTGATACTCGAACTTTTCGAGTTTAAGTAATAAATGCTAATTAGAAATAGTTAGTTTTTTTGTTATTTAATAAAGGAAAGTGATTAAGTTATGACAATAGAAACTAAAGAATAAAATAAGTGAAAAATTAAATATAATATAAGTATTTATATATGGTGATGCTATCATTCCCTTTATCCTGCTTCTAAATATATACTAATATTAATATGTAAAATCATATTATGTATAGAATTTAAAAAGAACAACTATTAAAAATTGTTCTTGATAATTTGTTTAATTATTATATTGATTGGTATTAGTACTTTAGAAAAAAGTGGTTTTGTATAAATCTTTATTTTTCATTTTTTAATTTCTTATATAAATAAACACCATCAGTGACACATTATATCATTTTACCAATTAAATGCAACACTTAATACTTTTTAGAGTGCATTAGTTTTACAATTAAGAGACAACAAAAAAATTAATTTTTTTAACAGTTTCACTTGATTTAATTTTTAAAAAGTGCTAATATAGTGTCTAGTATGTGAGGTGAATTGTGACTATGAAATATGTGGAAATTGAACCTACTGATAATGATGCTATCGATTGTTTCGTAGAAGACTGCAATTTATTTGCTGTTTTTGACGTCCCAACAAATGTACTTTTCGCCCAAAATTTTAAAAATAATATTGAGAACTATAAAGATATTTTCGTCGACTTTAACATGGACAGAAATATCTTTTTTTCATGCAAATCAAACAAGTCATATTATTTCTTAAAAACTGCGGCAGAACAAGGTTGTGGGATAGAAGTCTCTAGTTATTATGAATTAAAGGATGCTCTAAAATATACAAAAAAGATTATTGCATCAGGCATTAAAGAAAAAGAATATTTAAACTTAGCAATCAAAAATAACATTATTATTTCAGTAGATGATATATTTGAGTTAAAAAATATTATTGAAAAAAATGTAAATACGAATGTTTTACTTAGAATAAATAACATTAATGAAAAAATTATAAGTAGATTTGGAATATGTCTAAATCAACTTGATGAATGTATTAAATTGATTGAAAATTCAAAAGTAAATCTTTTAGGCTTTTCATTTCATATTAATAATTATAATCTTGATGATCGAATATCAGGTATAAAAAAATTAATTAAAATTTCTAAAGAAAAAAATATTTCAATAAAATATATTGATATTGGCGGAGGTTTTCCTTCAAATTATTGTTCTAAAGAAAATTATTTAGAATTCTTAAAAGAAAATAATTCAGATATGTATTTTAAAAATAAAAAATTTGATGATTTTTATACCTATTATAGTGATATAGCAAATGAAAAATGTTTAAGGTATATATTAGAAAATACGATAGATGATCTTAAAGATATTCAAATAATTATAGAACCAGGAAGAAGTATTTTAAATAATTGTGGAATAAGTATCTATAAAGTTGAATACTTAAAACAAATTTCTGACAAAAGTAATTTAATAATTACAAATGGTAATATTAATTGTTTATCAGAACAATGGTTTAATACTGATTATTTGATAAGACCGAAGTTAATAAAAAAAGATAAAAATTCTCCAAGACTTAAAACAAGTATGTATGCAAGTATTGCAGGTAATTTATGTTTAGAACAAGATATGATTACATGGAGAAAAATAAAGTTTAATTACTTACCAGAACATGGTGATTATTTAATATATTATAATACAGCAGGATATCAAATGGATTCAAACGAAAGTGAATTTCATAAATTGCCATTAGTACCTAAATATGTTGTAGATAAAGAACATGGTGAGTATGTAATAAGAAAGGATGTTGAATATGATTGCAAGTAAAATAACTGATTTAATTGGTAATACACCAATGCTAAAATTGAAAATGAAAAATAATGATTGGAATGTTTTCTTAAAGTTAGAAAAATTCAATCCAGGTGGAAGTATGAAGGATAGAATGGCTTTAAACATGATAGAAGAAGCAGAAAAATCTGGTCAATTAAAACCAGGAGGAACTATCATAGAATCTTCTAGTGGCAATACTGCTATTGGTTTAGCAATTGCATCTGCAATTAAAGGATATCATTTTATAGCGGTAGTTGATCATCATGCCTCAAAAGAAAAAATAGATATGATTAAAGCATATGGTGCTGAAATAGTGGTTGTAGGAGATGGATACAAGGCAAGTGAAGTAGCGGTTATCGAAAGAGAAAAAACTGCAAAAAGAATGTCTGAAGAAATGGAAAATGCTTTCTTCCCAAATCAAGCAGATAATTTTAATAATAGAGCAGCATATATAGATACTTTGGCTGATGAATTGATAAATGATATTACAACGATTAATTCATTCTATGCTGCAATAGGAACAGGTGGATCTGCTTGTGGAACTGCAATGGGATTAAAAAAGAGAAATTCAAATACAAAAATTAATGTAATAGAACCTGATGGATCAATTTTATTTGGTGGAGAAGGTAAACCTTATTATCAATCTGGAACTGGTAATCCTAAAGATGCACCAATTCCTAAAATAATAGACTATTCTTTAATTGATAATAACTATTATGCAACTGATAAAGAAGCATTTAATACTTGTAGATTTTTTGCAAAAAAATATGGATTACTTATTGGAGGAAGTGCTGGTGGGGTATTATTCAAAGCACTTGAAGATATAAATAAAAAAACTGGAAGTGGTAATGCAGTAGTATTACTATGTGATGGTGGTGAAAAATACTTAAATAACATTTTTAATGATGATTTTATGATAAAAAATGAGTTAATAGATTTATGTGTTGAAGATAAATTAGATAATTGGTTGGTGAAATAATATGAGATTTGAAGAATGGGAAAAAGAAGCATTTGATTACCTTTCTGAATTATATTCAAATTTTTTCAAAGAACTTGCTGAAAAAAGCATGAAATGCTTTCAAATTGATGCTAAAGAATTGTTTTCAGAAAATGTAAAAGAGATAACTTTAGAACAGGAAAAAGAGATTATAGAATATTGGAAAAAATATTTGGGTAAGGATATAGATACAACTTATCATAAATACTATATAGATAGAACAGGTACATTTGATGTTAGATTTATTCCAGACGATATATTTGTTGGCTATATAGATAAGTATTTAAATAATAGAGCTATTGAGCCTGGAATTGCAGATAAAAATTATTTTGATATGTATTTAAATGGATTTAAAATGCCAGAAACTTATGTTCATTTGATTAATGGTATATATGAAGATAAAAATTATAAAATTATTAGTAAAGAAGATGCAATAAAAATACTTTCAAACAAATCCAATATTACAGTTAAACCTAGTATGGCATCTTATGGTGGAAAAAATGTTGAATTTTTAAATAATCCATCTGAAGAAGAAGTTAAAAAATTTTTAGAAAATAAAATAGGAGAAAATTTAATTTTTCAGGAAACAATTAAGCAATCTTCTACAACTGCCAAATTACATCCATCATCACTAAATACAATTAGAATAATGACTTTAATTTTAGATAATGATGTAAAAATATTACCATCTGCATTTAGAATGGGTGTAGGAAAATCAAAAGTTGATAATGCAAGTTTCGGTGGAATATATTGTAAAATCAATTCAGATGGAACACTTTCAAATTTTGCCTATGATGCCTTAGGAAAAAGGTTTGATAAACATCCTGATGGTGGAGATTTTTCACAAGTTAAATTTGATTTTATGGATAAAGTAGTTTCAATGGTAAAAGAAACTGCTCAAAGATTTCCACATTTTAGATTAATAGGATGGGATATAGCAATAGATGAAAATGATGATCCAGTAATTATAGAAGCAAATTTAACAATGAGTGGATTAGATGTTATTGAAACAATATGTGGTCCATTATTTGGTGAATATACTGATAAAGTTTTAGATGAAATATTTTTACAAGAAAATAACGAACAGCAAAGTATGGATATTTCACAATATGTATAGGAGGAAAATATGGAATTAGAAGAACGAAAAGAAGAATATATATATGCAGGTATTCCAACATATATGGGTGGAGAATTTATTAGAGAAAATGAAATAAATAAATATGATGTAGTATTTTTAGGAGTTCCATGTGATTATGGTGCGTCATATAGATTAGGTGCAAAGTATGCTCCAAGACAATTAAGAGAATATTCTTTTTGGGATAGAATTTATGGTGAAGAATTATATGATTTAGATCATAATGAATATTTAAAAACTAATGATTTAAAAATTGCAGATTTAGGTGATGTATATGTAAATCCAACTAATCCTGCTGAAAATCAAAATGCTATTTCAGAAAAAACTTATAAAATAGCAAAAGAAAGCTTTCCATTAGTTTGTGGTGGGGATCATTCAATAACTTATGGTAGTTTTAGAGGCTTTGCTAAAGCAATGAAGGAAAGATATCCAGACTATGAAATTGGGATAATACATTTTGATGCCCATATGGATGTAGAAGATAAATATTTGAATATGCCCAAAGTATGGCATGGCAATGTTTTCAGAAAACTAATTGAAGATGGTTATTTAGAAGGACAGAATATGTACACTATTGGACCAAGAGGAGTAGTTGGTAGAGGATGGTTTGATTATGTAACTGAAAAAAATATTAATTTATATACTGCTAATAAAGTAAAAGAAATAGGTATTTTAAATGTAATTCATGAAATTATTGAAAAAAATAAAAATAAGAAAATTAAATTTTATATTACATTTGATATAGATTGTCTTGATTCATCATATATTTTTGGTACAGGGACACCACAATGTAATGGTTTAACACCATATGAAGCAGATGAAGCATTAAGAAATTTGAAAGAATTAGATATTTGTGGATTTGATATAGTAGAGTTAAATCCAAAATTAGATGACTCTCATAGTTCATTTGTTACTGCAGAAGAACTTTTATACCACTTTTTAGCATTTGGATATAGAAAGAGTAATTAATAATGTTAGAAGAATTATTAACATTAGAAGACTGTGCTAATTGTAAAATATGTTGTCATTTTCAAGAAGATGAATTGTTTGATGCTCCAACTTTTACAAAAGAACAAAAAGATTTTATTTTAAATATTATGAAAGTAAAAGCAGAATTTACAAAAAAAAACGATATATATCAGATTGCTCTAAATGAAGTTGATAATAAAGGTCATAAATGTCCATTATTGAGTGATAGAGGTTGTATTTTACCTTTTGATATAAAACCATTTGATTGTCAATCGTGGCCATTTTATGTAATGAAAAATAATGATGAATATCTAATTACCGTATCACAAGATTGTCCAACTTTTAATCAAATACCAAGAGAAAAATTAAAAGAATATATTAAACTTAAGTTTTTAAAAGAAGCCTTAAATATTATTAAAAAATATCCAAGTATGATTACTGATTATAACCGTGAGTTAGAAATTTTATATAGAATTAATAAGCGAGATATTAAAACATTAGTTAATAAGAAATAGGAAGTGAGTGAATAGAATGAAAAAAATTGCAATGTTATTTAATTTAAATAGACATCAGTTTGAATATGAAACTGAGTTTGATTCAGAATATACTATAGATTCAATTTATAATACACTATCAAAAAATTATTTAGTTGGAAAAATAGAAGCAGATAAAGATTTTAACTGGATTAGTAAATTAAAGACTTATAATCCCAATTTAGTTTTTAATATTTGTGAAGGATTTCATGGTCCAGCAAGAGAATCAGTTTATGCTGCTATATTAGAACAATTAGGACTAAATTACTCTGGCCCAGATAGTACAAATATGTTAGTTTGTCATAATAAATTTTTAGCAAAAAAATTATTAAAAGATGATGTATTAGTACCATTTGGATATGTTATAAAAAATAAAAATGAAATAAAATTCCTTAGTAATATCAAATTTCCAGTAATAGTTAAATTGAATTCTGAAGGATCTAGTATGGGTATGACAAAAGATTCCGTTGTATATAATTTTGATTCATTAAATAAGGAAGTTACAAGATTTATTGATACATATAATAGAGGAGTGCTTGTAGAACAATATATTAAAGGTCAAGATATTAGCATGATTTATGTTGAAGGTTTAGGTGCTTTAGGGCCTTGTATTGTTAATTGTGATTCTGAATTTTATGATTATGAAATGAAATCAGATAAAGACGATACAGTTGATATTTCTACATTAGATGGAAATTTTGATGAGTTAAAAATGATAGTAGAAAATATTGCAAGAAAGTTAGACATAAAGGGATATGCAAAATTAGACTTTAGAATTTCTGATGGGAAGTTTTACTTAATAGAAGTAAATGCACAAGTAAGTTTTCATCCTGAAGGAGAATTTATTACATGTGCTAAAAAAGATAATTATTCTTTTGAACAAATAATAAACTTTATTGTAAAAAATGCTTTACAACACGAAAATAAAATTAATTCAGTCGGAATTGTAGGTGATATAAATGAATAATTTGATTGATAAAAATTTATTGGAAAAATATAATGATTTAGTAAAAAATGATAGTCTCTTACCTATTAAATTAACTGACTTTTATAAAAAGAAAGTAATTGAAGAAGTAGAAAAAATTGGTATAGGAGGTCCTCTTTATAAATCTGTTATTCCAACTATGGAAAAGTTAACTCTTAAGACAAGCATTGAAACAAGAGATTATGTAGAAGAAGAAAAACATATGCCAGTTGAAAATGTTGACTATATTATTCAAAAATATGATGATAGAGTATTGATTATAATAACAGATGTATGTTTTGCTCATTGCCAATATTGTTTTAGAACTTATAATTTATCTAAATTTCAAACAAGCAATTTAAAAGAAACGATTCAAAACAAAATAAATGTATTAAGAAGTTACTTGCAAGATAAACCTAATGTTAAAGAAGTTATTCTTTCAGGTGGAGATCCTTTAAGTGTAGGTTATGAAAATTTATCTTATGTTTTAGAAAATTTAAAGGAATGGAATATTAGAATACATACAAGAAGCATTGTTTATGATCCTAGTATTATTGATAATAAAATTATTGAATTATTATCTAAATATAATGTAAGGCTAGTATTTCATATAAATCATCCTTATGAAATTTGTGAGACGGTTGAAGAAAAAATAAAAGAAATACACCAAAATAATATTAAAATGTATGCTCAATTTCCTTTATTAAGGGGAATAAATGATAATTCGGAAGTGCTTATTAAATTATTAACAAAAATGGATGAATTATATATAAGACCTTTATCAATTTTTATTCCTGATCCAATATCATATAGTGCAATTTTTAGAATAAGTTATAAGAGAATAATTGAAATTATGAACGATGTTAATTGGAAAACACCATCTTGGATTAATTCAGTAAGATTTGTAATGGATACAACTATTGGTAAAGTTAGAAGGGAAAATATTATTGAGTGGAATGATAATTGTATAATATTTTCAAGAAATGGAAAAAAAGTAAAGTATTTTGATTTAGATGATAATATAGATGTTCCATCAGATTTAAAAAAATTGCTTTGGAAGGAATATTAATGTAATATAGTATCAAATTTATAAATAAAGTGGTATAATATTGAATATAGGTGAGGTGTTGCCTATAACAGTTGAGAATTATACAAATAATAGGGATATATTAGAATGTTTAAATTTAAGTAAATGGGAAGAATATTTTTTGTTATTAGAGAAAAACAATGATGACAATCATTTGAACTTGCTTTTTAAAGAAAACAACGAAATTTTAGGATTAGTTGCAATTAACATTTTAAATGAAACTGGCATAGTTTATTCAATAGTATTAAAATCAAAGGAATTGTTTTCAAAAATTAATCTTATTATTGAAAATAAGATTAAAGAATTAGGTTGCAGTGTTATAGAATATAAAATAACTGCAGAACAAAGTGAATTATTAAAAGAAACAAATTCTAATGGATTCAATGAATATTCAATTAGAATGGAAAAAGAACTTTAAATGATAGGAGATGAGCTGAATGCCACATTATAATGCTTATGATAGTTTTAAAACAAAAAAAAGCATGGAAAAAAAACAAAGAGCTAAAGAAAGAGCTTTTGGAAAAAAAGAGAAAAAAGTAGAAGATTTTGTTATTGATCAATCTTCTGACTATGGTGTTGTTATAGAAGTTAGATATGATGATGCTTACATATTATATAATGATGATGTTGTATTAGCAAAATTAAGAAAAGACATCAATATGGTTTGTAATCAAGTTATTTTCCCTGGTGATAAAGTTTGTTTATCACAAAATGAAAATAATTTTACAATAACTAATTTATTAAAAAGAACATCTATTTTATCAAGAGTAAAAAAAGACAGTACAAGATTAGATGATATTGGATTAACAAAAAATATTGCAGCAAATGTAGATTTAGCTGTTATAGTAGTAGCAGCAAAAGAACCGCCTTTACATCCTAAATTTATTGATAGATATTTAATGATATTACAAAATAGTAATATACCTGCAATCATTTGTTTAAATAAATGTGATTTAAAGACTGAGTATGAAGATGAAGCATTAGATGTTTATCGTGAAATTGGTATTCCAATAGTAGAAACTTCAACATATAAGAATATTGGTGTAGAAGAAATTAAACAATATTTATCTGGAAAACAAGCAATTTTTGTAGGTAATAGTGGTGTTGGTAAAAGTAGTTTAACTAATGCAATAATGGATGATGATGAAATTAAAACAAGTCATGTAAGTGATAAATCAAAAAGAGGTCGTCATACAACAACTGCTTCAAAATATTATGTTTGGGATGATAGTTCATCTATTATTGATACTCCAGGTATTAGAGCATTAGATGTATCGTCATTTAGTCCAATAGAAATACAAGATTATTTTCCTGAACTAGATATGTGGAGGGGAAAATGTAAGTACAATGATTGCTTACACTATAATGAACCATATGATTCGTGTGTTGTTAAACAAGGTGTTGCTGGTGGGCTTATAAATGTAGATAGATATGAAAGTTATTTAAGAATTATGTCAGATGTCTTAAATGTTAAAAACTATGATGAAATACTTGATGAAGTTAAGCCAGATAAAAAAAAACTAATTAGATAAATTATTTCATGGAGACAAGTAAAAATATAAAAAAATATACATTATTATGCATTTATTCTTCATAATTTCGTAAAAAAAGTGATATAATGAATATAGTTAGTAGTTATTACTACCTATATTCTTTTTGTTTTTATGGGTTATTGGACTTCCACCAAAAGGGCACCAGATATGATTTATAAAGCTCTATTTATGGGGCTTTTTATAATAATTACTCCGAGAATTACTCTAATTTTGATTGTTATTAATAACAAGTTTTACCAATATGTGTATTTACTTGTTTTTTCTTTTTTTAGATGTTATACTTTATTTGTATATTTAGAGGTGTGTTATGAAAGTATATGCTTGTATTGATTTAAAGAGTTTTTATGCGTCAGTTGAATGTGTAGAAAGGGGACTTAATCCACTAGATACAAACTTAGTAGTAGCAGATGAAACAAGGACTGATAAAACTATTTGTCTTGCTGTAACTCCGCCCCTTAAAGCTTACGGGTTATCGGGTCGTTGTAGATTATTTGATGCTAAAAAGAAAGTAAATGAGGTAAACTATGATAGAAAGAAGAAAAATAGTTATCGTCCTTTTATGGGAAAGTCTTATAAAGCATCAGAATTAAAGAAAAATAGAAATTTAGAACTTGATTTTATTATGGCAACTCCTAGAATGAGACTATATATGAAATATAGTGAAAAGATTTATAATATTTATTTGAGGTATTTATCTAGTGATGATATTTTAGTCTATTCCATAGATGAAATATTTTGTGATATAACACCATACTTAAAACTATATAATAAAAAGCCAGTAGAATTAGTTACAGAAATTATTAGTACAGTTTATAAAGAAACAGGAATAACAGCTACCGCGGGACTTGGTACTAATATGTATTTAGCTAAAGTTGCTATGGATATATCGGCTAAGAAGATGGAAGCTAATAGTTATGGAGTTAGAATAGCTTGCTTAAATGAAAAGATGTATAAAGAAACATTATGGTATCATACACCAATTACTGATTTTTGGAGAGTAGGTAAGGGATATGCTAAGAAACTTTATGAAAATGGTATGGAAACAATGGGTGATGTTGCAAGGATGTCAATAGACAATGAAGATTTGCTTTTCAAACTATTTGGAGTAAATGCTGAATTTCTTATAGATCACGCTTGGGGTTATGAACCTTGTACTATTAAGGAAGCTAAGGAATATATACCTTGTCATCATAGTATTAGTATGGGACAAGTATTACACTGTCCTTATGATAATGAAAAGGCTAAATTAATTGTTAAAGAAATGACTGATAGTTTGGTTATGGATTTAGTTTATAAAAGACTTAAAACTAGTAGGCTCGTCTTAACTATTATTTATGATACGAGTAATCTTACGGATGATGATATTAGAAGTAAGTATAAGGGAGATACTGATACTGATATGTATGGGAGATTAGTTCCTAAGCATTCAAGGGGTACAGTTAATATAGGATATAGAACTAATTTAACTAGTGTTATTATGAAAAGAGTACTAGAAGTTTATGATAGGATTAGTAACCCCATACTTTTGGCAAGGAAAATATATTTAGTAGCAAGTGATGTAGTTTCTATAGATACTCCTGATAATGGAGATAGGAATACACAACTAGATTTATTTACTAATTATGATAATTATAGTGAACAAATAGAGAATAATATGATTAAGGAAAAAGAAGAAAATAGTCTCCAAAATACTATTCTTGATATTAAAGATAAATTTGGTAAAAATTCTATTTTAAGGGGAATGAACTTTGAAGAAGGAGCAACAATGAGAGAGAGAAATGGTGAAGTAGGAGGTCATAAGGGATGAGAGATTATAGTGATATTATTTATAGAGATAGACCTATATCTAATCATAAACATTTAGATATATCTTCCCGAGCTAGTCAGTTTGCTCCTTTTGCTGCCTTAACAGGGTACAGTGATAATATTAGGGAAGTTTCTCGTGTAACAGAAATGAAAAAAAATATTGGTGTTGATATGTTAGATATTCTTAATAGAAAATTTAATTATATTAATATGAATATAGATAAAAAAGTTGAGGTAGAAATTACTTATTTTATTCCTGATATGAGGAAAAGTGGAGGTAGTTATACTACGAAAAAAGGTATTATTAAAAAACTTGATTTAAGCAAGAGAAGGGTCATTTTTGAGGATATGGATGTCATTTCTTTGGATGATATTTATGATATTTCTAGTGATATTTTTAATGAATTTTATTAAAAGAGATAGTTTACGGCTATCTCTTTATGTTATTGGCACTATGTGGATTTATTATTATTTTGTTAGTGTTTTATTTAGTTAATTTTTTTCTTTTTACTTTATCAAACATACTTATTATTTGTTGCTGGGCTTCATCTACGGTACACACATATAATAAATTATAATATTTTTTAGTATAAAATTCGGCCGTTTTCTTTAAGGAATAATCTTTTAAGACATAATGCGTTTTTTCAAAATCTGTCCAAAAAGAGGTGCAGATTTTGTGTCCACATTCTAAGCAAGTATATTTATTTGCAGTAAAATCGATATCGCTTTCATCTTTAACTAGTCTATCTTCAATATATCCTGCTTTAGGATAATGTATTCTAGAAAATGACCCTTCATATAGCCAGATATCGTGAGTGCAAGGGGTACTGTGGGTATGGATATAATTATGAAAATCTGTCTCTATTTCTCCTCTGTTTTGAGAAAACTGTTCACGACGTTTTTTAATTCTAACTATTTCACTTTGTAATCTACGATACTGTTTTATGAGAGGATTTTTTTGCATTTCCTCTAATTCTCTTTGTTTTTCTTTTAATTTATCTTTTTCTTTTAAATCTTTGTTTATTTGTGATATTATTTTAAGTCTATCTTCTTCTTTCATCTTTAACCCTCCTTTTTCTTTATTCTAACATATTTTTTAGGGTTTAAGCAAGTAATAATTTTATATTTAATTAATAATATGAGTTAAGATCCCCGATAGGGCAATAATATAAACAAATGTTATAATAAATTTGACAAATATTAAAGATTATGATATAATTAACATAGTTTGGGGGTAGTAGTATGGAAGAACTTGAATATAAATTAGAAATGTTGCATAAAATTGTGGATGTTACGAATAAGCTAGACGCTAATTTGAATGAAATGAGGAAACTGGAAATAGAGGGGCATCAGGATAGCCCGCTATATCATAGTTATTTGCTCAGGTATGTGGTTATGAGAGAGGTTGAGGCTGACTATTATAGGAAACTTAACCTTGATATTGATACTTATATGATGTTTAGTGATATGATGGGTATTCTTAATATGATGAGTCCTCTTGATGATATTAAGTATACTTGGCAAGGGGATTATTTGACGGCTCCAAACGTGAGGATACTTAAACGTCTTAAAGAAGAGGTTATCAAGAACTGCGGTAGGTTTGATTATTCTATTCCGTCTGATGATTATGATTTTTATAATAGTCATTTAAAGGATATGGGTGTGTCACTTGCTGATTTTATGGATATTGATGAGAAGTTCTATAACAATGTTGCTATAGCTTATACTTATTTCTTGGATGAGGATGCGAAAAGAGAAATGGATCCTAAGAAGAGGGAAATGTTAATTAATGCTAAATATAATATGATAATGATTAATAATGAGGCTGAAAAGGGATTTTGGCAAGAGAATATGGATATTGAATATTTGGATAAGGAACAAGAAGCCTTTATTATGGATATTCCTAAGGATACTTATACTAGGGTTATTAATCATCTTTGCGAGAATGATTTTGATAGTACCCTATCGGGAATGAAGAGGGATAGTTTATGTGCTATAGATAATAGTCTTGTCTATCCACTTCTCAGGGCTTATCTTGTTAATATGTCTTATATGGGTTATAGGATGTTTGATATAGAAAAGGATAAGCATATTGGGGGTAATGTTAGTATGGATTTACTTAGAGAAGTAGATAGTATTATTAGAAATGGTAAAGAGGATAGGAAGAAAGTTAAGGTTATTAAGTTTGCATAAAGTACGCTATTGCGGGTTATAATTAAGTATTTTTTTAAATACTTTTTTTGATATAATATAAAAGAAAAGTGGTGGTAAAATGGTATATATAACGGGAGATAAACATGCTGATTTTAGTGGAGTATTTGATTTTTGTTATGATAAAAAAACATCTTTAGATGATGTATTAATAATTTTGGGAGATGCAGGTATAAATTATTATGCTAATTATAAGGATTATTATTTGAAGAATAGTTTATTACAATATCCAATAACATTTTTTTGCATTCATGGTAATCATGAGGAAAGACCAGAGAATATAAGAACTTATAATATAAAGATATTTCACGAGGGAATTGTATATTACGAAAAAGATTATCCAAATATACTTTTTGCTAAGGATGGGGAAATATATAATTTTAATAATAAAAATGTTCTTGTAATTGGTGGTGCATATAGTGTTGATAAGTCTATTAGATTGGCTAGGGGATATAATTGGTATGAGAGTGAACAACCTAGTGATGAGGTAAAAACTAAAGTTAAAGATGTTTTAAGTAAAAGAGATAATAAAATTGATATTATTTTATCCCATACTTGTCCTTATAAGTATTTACCTAGAGAAATGTTTTTGGATGGAATAGAACAATCAAAGGTAGATAATAGTACTGAATATTTTTTGGATGAAATAGAGAATAATACTGATTATAAACTTTGGTATTGTGGTCATTATCATACTGATAAAGAGATAGATAAAATTATTTTTATGTTTAATAAGATAGAGGAGTTTAAATAATTATATAGAAATGGGAGGATATATGGAAATACTTTCTTTAAAATTAGAAAATTATAATTATTCGTTAAGTGAACTCAAAAAATATTTGGAGAGTTTAAAGGGAATTTCTAAAGTTACAATAAATGAAAATGAGGATATAATAAATGTATATTATTATAAAAAAGATATTACTTTAAATATTATAAAAAAAGAAATATATTTATTTTTGGATATAACTAAGACACCATCTCTTTTATCATTTACGAAGAGTACAAAATGTAATTATAGTAAGTTTGATTATGTAATTAAGGAAGTATGTTGTGAATATTGTTTTATGAGTATGATCGATGAGTTTTTTGATGAAGAGGGAATTGTTAGTATTGAAAGTAATTATGAAATTTCTAAGTATAAAGATATTTGTTTGCATATTTCTTATATAGATAAATTGATAAGTAAGGAAAAAATAATAAATATAATAAATTCATAATAGAAATGTAAAGAAACATATATTGTACCTTTGCATTTTTTCTTTACTTACAAGGGGATAGATGTTATAATTATTTTAGATATGTTAAAGAAAGAGAGATAAATAAATATGAAAAAAGTAGTACTTGTAGATGGCAATAATTTATTATTTAGGGGGTATTATGCTACTAGTCATAATGATGGCTTTATGAGAACCAAAGATGGTTTTCCAACTAATGCTATTTATAGTTTAGTTAATATGATAAATAAGGTAGTAGCAGAGGAGAGGCCAGAATATATAATGGTTGCATTTGATGTAGGAAAGACTTTTAGACACGAAAAGTTTAAAGACTATAAAGGAGAAAGGGATAAACCACCTGAAGAATTATTACAGCAATTTCCTGTTGCTAAAGAAATTCTTACCTATATGGGTATTAAATATATAGAATGTGCTGGATATGAAGCTGATGATATAATAGGGACATTTGCTAAAATGGTAGATAATACTACTGATATGGAAGCTGTTATTGTTAGTAGTGATAAAGATTTATTACAACTTATTAGTGATAAAGTAGTAGTTAAACAGTTAAAAACAAAGGATTCTATTCTTATGAACAGAGAGACTTTTATGGATAAATATGGAATAGAACCTATTAGAATGATAGATTTAAAGGCCTTAATGGGAGATCCTTCTGATAATATTAAGGGAGTAAAAGGAATAGGAGAAGTAGGGGCTTTAAAACTACTAAAAGAGTACAAGACTTTGGATAATATTTATGAAAATATTGATAATATTAAAGGGGCCCTTAGGGAAAAACTTATAAATGGAAAAGAGGATGCTTATTTTAGTTATGAACTAGCGACAATATATAAGGATGTGCCGATTGATAGGGATTTTGAGGTGATTAAGTATAATCTAGTAGATGTAGAAGGATTATCTACGATGTATCGTAAACTTGAATTTTATTCTCTTTTGAAGAAGTTGGATGGGGCTGTGAATGAGAAGCGTAAGAATGATATTCCGGTTGTGGTTGTTAATAGTCTTTGTGATGTTAAGGTAAGCAGCTTATGCAGTTTATATATTGAGACAGATTGTACTAATTATCATAGGGCTAATATTACTCATATTGGAATTTATAATGATAAATGTAATTATGTATATAGGGGTGAAAACCTTGATGGGCTTAATGATATTATTCCTTACATAGATGCAGTTTACGACTATAAAAAGGTGTATGTTCTTTTATATAAAAGGGGATATGTTCTCCCTGAAAATGTGTTTGATATATCACTTGCGGCCTACTTACTTAACTACAATGTTAAGGATGATGTGGCAGTTCTTGCTAATAGTTTGGATTATGATATTCCGCTAACGCGAGCCAAGAATAAGTTCAGTGATGAAGAAACTATATCTATTGTTAGTGAAAAGGCTAGTTTTATATTTAAGGCTAAAAAGGGTCTTATGGATAATCTTAAAAAAAGTGATGTATATGAGTTATATAGTAATGTAGAGGCTCCTTTATCGAGAGTTCTTGCTAGTATGGAACTTGAGGGTATTAGAGTGGATGATAGTATATTAAGTGATATGAAGAAGGAGATTAGTGATAAGATCGGTATTCTTGCTAGTAATATTTACAACCTAGCTGGATGTGAGTTTAATCTTTCTTCACCTAAGCAAGTGGGAGATGTTTTATTTGAAAAGTTAGGGCTTCCCCACGGAAAAAAGAACAAGAGTGGATATGTTACGGATATTAGTGTATTAAGTAAACTTAGTGATGATTATGAAATAGTTAGATTGATACTTGAACATAGATTATTATCTAAACTTTATTCTACTTATTTAGAGGGATTATCTAATTTAATTAGTGAGGATGGTAAAATTCATACTATTTATACTCAGACTTTAACAAGAACGGGCAGACTTAGTTCCGTAGAACCTAATTTACAGAATATTCCTATTAAAAGTGAATATGGTAGACTTATTAGAAAGGCTTTTGTAGCTGAAGATAATAGTGTTATTCTTTCTTCTGATTATTCGCAAATAGAGCTTAGGGTATTTACGCATTTTGCAAAGGTAGATGCTTTAATGGATGCTTTTAAGAATGATATGGATATTCATAGTAAGACAGCTGAGGATATTTTTGGTATTAGCAAAGATGAAGTGGACAAGAGTAAGAGAAGGGTTGCTAAGGCTGTTAATTTTGGAATTTTATATGGTATTAGTAGCTATGGGTTATCGGAAGATTTGGGTATTAGTATCAGCGAAGCTAAAGACTTTATGAAAAGGTATTTTGAAACTTACCCTGGTATAAAGGAATATATGAATAGGGAAATTGAGGATGCATATCGGCTTGGTTATGTGAAGACGATTATGAACAGAAAGAGGGTTATTACGGAACTTAGTAGTAGCAACCGGATGATTAGGAGTATGGGTGAGAGGATTGCTCTTAATACGAAGGTGCAGGGTAGTGCGGCCGATATTTTGAAGATGGCTATGATTAATATTGACAGGAGATTTAGAGAAGAGGGTATTAGGAGTAAGATGCTTTTGCAAGTCCACGATGAACTTATTTTTAATGTTCTTTGTAGTGAGATAGAAGTGGTTACGGGTATTATTAGAGAGGAAATGGAGAATGTGTATAAGCTTAGTGTTCCTTTAAGGGTTGATATTAATTATGGAAAGAATTGGTACGAGGCGAAGTAGGGTATATATTATATAGAAAGAAGTAGAGGTGATTGTGATGCCTGAATTACCAGAAGTTGAGACTGTTAGAAGGAGTCTTTTGCCAAGATTAGTTGGTAAAAGGATAGAGGGAGTTAGTATTTTTTATAATGGTATTATTGAGTATCCTAGTCCTAGTAAGTTTAAAGAGGAAATTAGGGGGCAGGTTATTCGGGATATTATGAGAAGAGGGAAGTGGCTTATGTTTGTTTTGGATGATTATTATTTATTTAGTCATCTTAGAATGGAGGGTAAGTTCTTCTTTAGGGATAGGAATGTAGCTCGGAGTAAGCACGAGCATGTTATCTTTGATTTGGGTGATATTTCTTTTAGGTATGATGATACGAGGAAATTTGGAAAGATGCTTCTTATTGAAAAGGATGATATTTATAAGAGGGGGCCTCTTCCTCTTTTGGGATTAGAGCCTTTTGATGAGGGTATGGATGTTAATTATTTAGTGGAGAAGTTTAGGGGTAAGAGAGTGCCGATTAAGACGGTGTTACTTGACCAGAGTATTATTGCCGGAATTGGGAATATTTATGCTAATGAGATTTTATTTATGAGTGGTATTAATCCGTTAAAGAGTGCAGGGACTTTGTCTTTAAAGGAGATTGGGGATATTATTTGTAATAGTAGGATTATTCTTAGTAAGGCTATTGAAGAGGGTGGTAGCACGATAAGGAGTTATTCTTCGGTAGATGGAGTACACGGGTTGTTTCAGAATGAGCTTTCTGTTCATAATAGGGATGGGGAGAAGTGTCCAAAGTGCGGATGTGTTATTGAGAAGATAGTGGTTGGAGGAAGAGGAACGTATTATTGTCCGAAGTGTCAGGGATAATATTTCTTTTCTTTTTTTGTTTGCAAAAAATGTAAGAATAAAAAGTTTTGCAAATTCACTTGCAAAACTTTACATTTTAACTATTTTGTGTTAATATGTAATTGGAGATGAAAAATATGATAATTAGAGAAAAGTATTTAAAGAAAATGATTGATGCTAAAGATACGGATTTTATAAAAGTTATAACTGGTGTAAGAAGAAGTGGGAAATCAACATTATTATTAATGTTTAGAGATTATTTACTTGCAAATGGGGTAAAAGAAGAAAATATAGTTCATATTAATTTTGAGTCTGCTAAGTATGATGATATAAAGGATTATAAGGATTTATACAAGTATATAGAAGATAAAGTTAAAGATGATAAGATATATTTATTACTTGATGAAATTCAAAGTGTTAGTTCTTGGGAAAAGGCTATTAATTCTTTTAAAGTTGATTTTAATATGGATATATATATAACGGGTTCTAATGCTTATTTATTATCGAGTGAACTTTCTACTCTTTTATCAGGAAGATATATTGAAATAAAGATGTATCCTTTATCTTTTAAAGAATTTTTAGTATTTAATAATTATGATGAGAATAATTTGGAAGAAAAGTTTAATGAGTATTTAAAATATGGTGGACTTCCGGCTATTACGTTAATTAAGGGAAATGATGAACTTATTTTATCTTATTTAAATGATATATATAATACTATTGTAAAAAAGGATATAATAGATAGAAATAATATAAAAGATGTGGCATTACTTGAAAATATTATTAAGTATTTATTTAATAATGTGGGTAGTCCAATATCTTCAAATAAAATTAGTGATTATTTAAATAGTAATAAAGTGGTTCAGAAGTCTAATCATCAAACTATTGATAATTATTTGAATATGCTTGAAAAGTCATATATTATTTATAAGGCTGATAGAACGGATGTTAAGAGTAAATCTTTATTAAAGACTTTAGGGAAATATTATGTTTCGGATAGTGGTATAAGAAATATTATTCTTGGTTTTAGAAATATAAATGAGGGTCATCTTCTCGAAAATATTGTTTACTTAGAACTTTTAAGAAGGGGTTATAGAGTTAATATTGGTAAAATTGGGGATTATGAAGTTGATTTTGTTGCTGAAAATCCGCATACAATAAGGTATTATCAAGTGGCACAATCAATTAGTGATGAAGATGTGAGAGCTAGGGAAATAAGAAGTTTAGAAAATATACCGGATAATTATGAAAAGATTATTTTATCTATGGATAAGAGTATTAATAATGATTATAATGGTATTAAGGTTAGGAATATTATTAGCTGGCTTTTAGATAGTGAGGAATAGTTTGTTATTATTTATAATCTATATCCTTGCCCACGATAGTGCCCTCTTAAATTGTAATGAATGTATGAAATTTTGAAAATTTTTTACGAATTTTTATTTACAAATTGTTAATTTTATTATATACTTAATTAAAGAAGTTCATTAAGGGGCGAAGTGATATGAAGAGTAGTAGATTATTGAAGTATTTTGAGATGTATGTTAAAAAATTTGATATGAATAATATGAATGTTAAGGCTAGGTATTTCCACAGTCTTAAATCTATGGATTTGGCAAGGGATATTGCTAGTAGTTTGGATATTTTTAATGAAGAAGAGATTGTGGTCTGCGAACTTATTGCCCTATTTCACGATATTGGTGGCTTTGATACTGGTACGAATTATTATATGGTTGAGGATATGTCTAATGATTATTCGATGAAGAGTATAGAGATTCTTTTTGAGGGTGGTCTTCTTAGAAGGATTACTCCTGATACTAAATATGATAATTTTATTAAGGTGGCTATTTATGCTCATAATAAGATTGGTCTTCCTAGTAATATTGATAATAAGATGAAGAGTTATTGTAAGGTTATTAAGGATGCTCACAAGATTGATAGTTTTAGGATGGTTATTAATTATCCTTATATTGATACGAGAATTGATAGTTATCCTAGTGGGGGTGTATATGAGAAATTTAGGGGTTTTGAGGAAGTGGATATTAGGCTAGCGGACAATAATGCGGATGAGGTTTTAGTGGTTTTGTCTAGTATATTTGCTCTTAATTACAGGTACAGTTATGAGGTTCTTATTAATGAGAATTATATTGGTAAGATTCTTAATAGTTTGACCTTTGGTGATAAGAATGTGGAAGTTTTTATGAAACAGATTGCAGGGGTCTTATCTAATTATTTGAATAGAAAAGTTTTGGTATAATGGCTATGAAGAAGAGGAGTAGTAAGTAAGTGCCTTATAGAGAGTTAACGGTTGGTGGAAGTTAATGGGAACTACTTACGAAGGTTGCTTTGGAGCTAGGCGTAACTCCGGCGTTAGGGGAGAAAAGAGGTAGCTGGTTAGTTATGAAATAAGGTGGTACCACGGCAAAGTTCGTCCTTTATATGGAGGAGCTTTTTTATATATAAAGAAAGGTGCTAATTTATTGGGACCCGTAGGGCAAAGATATATAATTAATTTATTATTAAGTAATATAGCACTGAAATTGGAAAGAAAATTTGTAATTTTGTTAATTTATGTATTGACAATGTAACTTACTTATGATAACATTGACCCATAAGGCGGTGGTGGTTATGTTTAGAGTGTATAAATTTGGATTGTATCTTGATTGGGGACAAATGTAATGATAAATAGAATATTTGAAGTAGCAGATATATAATTGTTATTTAGGCAATAGGAAGGATTGATATTATGTTAGAAAAGAAATATGATCATAAATTGGTAGAAAGTGATAAGTATGAAAAGTGGTTAGAGGGGGACTTTTTTAAGAGCGGTGATATGAGTAAAGAGCCTTATTGCATCGTTATTCCACCTCCTAATGTTACGGGTAAACTTCATTTGGGGCATGCTTGGGATACGTCTATTCAGGATATTTTGATTAGGTATAAGAGAATGGATGGGTATGATGCTTTATGGGTACCTGGTATGGACCACGCTGGTATTGCAACGCAAGCTAAGGTTGATAAGAAACTTAGAGAAATGGGTATTAATCCGCGTGGTATTTCTAGAGAAGAGTGGTTAGAACATGCTTGGGCTTGGAAAGATGAGTATGCGGATAATATTCATAAACAATGGGCGAAGATGGGTCTTAGTTTGGATTATTCTAAGGAGAGGTTTACACTTGATGATGGGTTATCAAGGGCTGTTAGAGATGTTTTTGTTAGGCTTTATAATGAGGGGCTTATTTATAGGGGAGAGAGGATTATTAACTGGGATCCTGTACAGATGACGGCTTTATCTAATGAAGAGGTTATTTATAAGGACATAGAGGGAGCTTTCTATCATATTAAGTATATGTTAGAGGGTAGCGATAGTGAGTATTTAGAGGTAGCAACGACAAGACCTGAGACTTTATTTGGGGATACGGGAGTTGCGGTTAATCCTAATGATAGTAGGTACAGTAAGTTTATTGGCAAGAGGGTAGTTCTTCCTATTTTGGGCAAACTTATTCCAATTGTTGGTGATGAGCATGCTGATCCGGAATTTGGTACAGGGGTTGTTAAGATTACTCCGGCTCACGATCCTAATGACTTTGAGGTTGGTAATAGGCATAATTTAGAGAGGGTTATTGTTATTAATCCTGATGGTTCTATGAACGAGCATTGTGGTAAGTATGAGGGGATGGACAGGTTTATATGCCGTGAGGAACTTATTCGTGATTTGGAAAAAGATGGCTTACTTCTTGAAGTGGAGAATATTACTCATAGTGCACCGTTTAGTGAGAGAAGTGATGCTTTAGTTGAGCCTTATTTGTCTAAGCAATGGTTTGTTAAGATGAGGGAACTTGCGGACAGGGTTTTAGAGAACCAAAAGAATGTGGATACGAAGGTTAATTTTGTTCCTGAGAGGTATGAGAAGATTATGAATCACTGGATGGAGATTACTTATGATTGGTGTATTAGTAGGCAACTTTGGTGGGGTCATCGTATTCCGGCTTGGTACAGAGGGGATGAGGTTTATGTTGGCATAGATGCTCCTCTTGGAGAGGGCTGGGTACAGGATAGTGATGTGCTTGATACTTGGTTTAGTAGTGCTTTATGGCCTTTTTCAACTCTTGGTTTTCCTGATGATACGGAGATGTTTAAGAGGTATTATCCTAATGATGTTCTTGTTACGGGTTATGATATTATTCCGTTTTGGGTTAATAGGATGACTTTTCAGGGTCTTCATTTTACGGGTAAGAGACCGTTTAGGGATTGTTTAATTCACGGGCTTATTAGGGATAAGATTGGTAGGAAAATGAGTAAGAGTTTGGGTAATGGGGTGGACCCAATGGATGTTATTGATAAGTACGGCTGTGATAGTTTGAGGTTCTTTCTTACGACTAGTAGTGCTAGTGGTATGGATCTAAGGTATGATGAGGAGAAGGTGGCTTCTACTTGGAACTTTGTTAATAAGTTATGGAATGCTAGTAGGTTTGTTCTTATGAACATAGGGGATTTGACAAGGAACAGTTATACTTTTAATAATCTTAGTGATAGTGATAAGTGGATACTTGGTAAGCTTAATAGGGTTATTCTTAATGTTAGGAAACATTTGGATAGTTATGATTTTAATGTGGTTGGTAGTACGCTTTATGCGTTTATTTGGGATGATTTCTGTGACTGGTATATTGAGTTTAGTAAGGGTAATATGAATGATACAACGAAGAGTGTTTTATATAGAGTGCTTATGGACATTATTAAGATGCTTCATCCGTTTATGCCTTATGTTACAGAGGAGATTTATGGTGCTATGCCTTTTAGGGATAAGGAAAGTATAATGGTTGATAGTTATCCTATATATGATAGGGATATGGATTTTGCGAGCGACTTTGATAGGGTTACAGAGTTTATTTCTAAGGTGCGTAATGTTAAGCAAGAAAGGGGCATTCCGAAGGATAGTTTGGTATTTTTTAAGGGAGAACATAGGGATATTATTTTGAGGATGCTTAAGGTTAGTGATGACGCTTTGGTTAGTGAGAGTGCTAAGGATGGAGATGGTATTTTGATTGGGCTTTATGATTTTTCTATCAAGTATTTGTTTGATACTAGCAAGAGCAAGGAAGAGGAGATAGAGAGTGCTAAGGCTTTAATAGAGAAGCTTAAGGGGAGCATAGAGAGAAGAAAGAAGCTTCTTAGTAATGAGAATTATGTGAATAAGGCACCGAGTGCTGTAGTTGAAAAAGAGAGAATGGATCTTGCTAAGGAAGAAGAAGAGATTAAGAGACTTATGGAAAGGATTTAGTCTCTTTTTTGTATAGTTTTGGGTAAAATTATTATACTAAAAATGGTGATTATGATGACGATTGGTAATATTTTTTTGAGGACTTTGTTTATTTTGTTTATTTTGTTTATTTTATGTAAGTGGATGGGTAATAAGCAGATTGCCCAGATGAATATGTTTGATTATATTATTGGTATTACGATTGGGAGTGTAGCAGCGGATATTTCTCTTGATATTGAGAAGAACTTACTAGCGGGTGTGCTTTGTTTGGGGTTATATTGTATTATTGATAGGGGTATTTCTTTTATTAATATGAGGAGTAATTGTTTTAGAAGAATTTTTAATGGGAAGAGTGTTATTTTGATTGATAAGGGGAGTATTATTTCTAGTGGTTTAAAGAGGTGTAAGATTGATATTACAGAGCTTTTGAGTGAAGCAAGGGTTAATGGGTATTTTGATTTGAGAGAGGTTAATTATGCGGTAATGGAAACTAGTGGGAAGATTAGTTTTTTGGCTAAGGAAGAGAAGAGGCCTCTTAGTAAGGGGGATTATTTGGATAGGGTAGTGGGTAGTGGTTACTGCACTTGTTTGGTTATTAATGGCGAGGTTATAGAGGAGAATTTGGAGAGGTGTAAGAGGGATAGAAAGTGGCTTTATAGGGAAGCAAAGATGAATGGATATAGGGAGTTTGG